>ODAI014375220.1_pt1 | contig 18683 bp, 16 predicted proteins | sample 1539321 | NCBI WGS metagenome assembly ODAI01 (sample SAMN02144231, study PRJEB22623) | gut metagenome | biome: sheep rumen | host: Ovis aries | place: New Zealand
AAACTGGAATTGATGCAGATGAAGGCACAATGAAAGCCGCTTTTGTAAGATGCATGCAGGATTTTGGCAATCGTTATGCGCAGGGAGAATATGGTGGTCGTTTTGCAGCATGGTTGAAGGCAGCTGAGCCTGAACCATATGGAAGTTTTGGTAATGGATCTGCAATGAGAGTTTCAGCTATTGGATGGATGTTTGATACGTTGGAAAGGACTAAAGAAGTAGCCAGATGGTCAGCAGAAGTAACGCATAATCATCCAGAAGGAATTAAAGGTGCTGAATCAGTAGCAGCAGCTATATTCATGGCTAGAAATAGAGCATCTAAAGAAGAGATAAAGGATTACATAATCAAGGAGTTTGGATACGATTTGAGCCGGACGTGTGATGAAATCAGGCCAACTTATCATCATGTTGAAAGCTGCCAGGAGACTGGACCAGAAGCTATCACAGCATTCCTAGAAGGAAAAGATTTTGAAGATGTAATCAGGACAGCTGTTTCATTAGGTGGGGATTGTGACACACTTACCTGTATCGCTGGCAGTATCGCAGAAGCATTTTACGGCGTGCCTGATAGCATGAAGATGGAATGTAGAAAGCGATTGGATAAAGAATTGCTTGAATTTCTAGATGAGTTTGAAAATAAATTTGCAGAAACGATAATTACAAAAAATGAAGATAATAAATCCTTATCTGAATTAGCGACAGAGCAAATGAAATCGGTTGAGACATTCTATTGTTGCTATTGCAGTAAAGAATATCAAATTGATGAGATTAATTCGGCAGATGATTATGGGCTTCATCCAGAAACAAAACAAAAACATTGTTGCCCTAGATGTAATGAACTTATTACTAGCACTAATAGAAACTTAGCTATGTTTTTAAAGAATGGCGATAAAGTAAACCTTATTAATATCATCGAACGTTTGCAATGGATTATGGGAACCGATGATGCTTACAATTAATCTTGGGAGGTGGTTTACATGGGTAATGCCTATACAAAGAAATGCAGCAAATGTGATTATATATTTCATGCAAGTGACGGGGTGGGGTTCTTGTTCCCTAAAGTTTATAATGAAACGCTTGAAAAAGCTAAAAGTGGAGAACTCGGTCAAGAATTAAAATTATTTTTAGAAGAACATGAAGATGGAGCAATTGATGCGAGTATGTCAGTTTTTCGCTGCAATAATTGTGGGGAGTTGGCAAATTATATTAATTTAACCATGTATATACCCAAAAATAATACAACAAATGAAGAAAATGGAATGTGGTCGATTCCATTCCCTTTTAAAGGCAGAGATTATGTAATGCCTCAGGATTTAAAACTTTACTATACTGAATATGCTAAATATCATCACAAGTGTGAGAAATGCGGTATGGATATGACAATAGTGGAAGATGGTAAAAAAATATTATGTCCTAAATGTAAAAATCCATTGGAAGATTTTGAATTAATTTTATGGGATTAAAGGGATATTTTCTTAGAAATAATGAAGGAGGTACGATATATGAAGTTCTTTGATGATTACAAGGAATTTGATGAAACATTTAAAAAAGCATCTACCGGAGACACTACTGCAGTTGTAAAAATTCTGAATCATATTTTAGTTAATCTTGATAAGGATAATGATCCAGAATTTATTCGCTTACTTCGTCGTTCTTATATAGATAAATTAGTTGAATCAGGTGAAACGTTTGCTTGGATATACAAAGGCGACGAATTGCTAAGAGAAGTAGATGATGAAGCGAATGTTTATGAAGCTATTAAATGTTATCTTAAGGCAGCTGCATTAGGTGATCCGGTAGGATTCGATAGTATTGGGGAATTATACTTTAAAGGTGATTATGTTGAAAAAGACTATGAAATGTCATTTATATTTTTTCATCTAGGGATTAATAACGCTAAAGAACTTAATCCAACTAGTCTTTGTAGAATCGGGCAGATGTTTAAATACGGATATCATGGAGAAGTAGACTTAGAACGAGCAGAAAAATATTTTACAGAAGCCATTTCGGCAGGAAGTACCCATGGTATTGTGGATGACTATGCTCTGATAGCTGCAAATGAGCTTTATGGAATGAGAAAAGTATAGGTACAAGGAGAATTCAAATGAATTATAAAGAACTGGGGTTTAGACCTTTTTATAAGAATTTTAGCATCATACTTAACAATGATAGTATTCGAAGTATAGTATCCGATTGTCCTGGAGCAGATGAATCTGTAGGGGTACTAGTATATGGATATATAGACCATGAGGCTGGGTTTACTTTTGAAATATTGTCATTTGCAATTGATGATGGCAATGATAATTTTGCATTTCATGATTTGCCAGATGATATTACATTTAAGCTTCGCGCAGGAGCCGTAAAAGATTGCGAATGTTTCTTTAATGAAAATATATACGATGAATTCAGTGAGTTATTCAAAGAAAAGATTACAAGGCTAGAAATATATAATCATAGCGAGGATGTTGCAAAAAGTAGGACATTTGATTTCCTTGATACTTTCAGGGATGAGGAATACATAGATGATGTTCAGGTAATCTTGATGAGAGATGGCCTGAAGCCTGAAGCATGTTGGGTAAGGCTCGAAGGACTTGGAGATGGTGTACTCATTGGCTATCTATTAAATGAACCTAATCAGAATTTTGGCTATCATGCTGGCGATAGAATAGCATTCTTCGTATATACGGACGTGGAGGATAATCATCATTTAGTATCGGATATGAATCCGAGTAAAAAGGTTACAGCTGAGGATTTAGCCGATGGTGGTATGTTAAGGGATGCAATTGCGACATTTAACAAAGATAAGACCCAGGATAATTATATTGAAGTCTTGGAGATACTAAGAGATAGCCTTGTATGGATTCCATGCAATGTAGTAATTGGTGAGGCAGATGAAGAATTCCTTAAAGAAATGGCAGATAAAGATGAGAAAGAGGTAAAGGGAGCAGAGTTTACTTTGCAAGACGACATGAGGATGATTCCAGATATTCTTAAGAATGGTGACAATTATTTCTTCCCAGTTTTTTCAGGAATGGATGAAATGGGGGAATACGGTAACGATTTTTCAAAGGTACAGAAGCATTTCATAGAGGCAATGAGCCTTGCGATTAGAAATGAAAAAGATGTGGTTGGGATTGTTATAGATGCTTTTTCAGAACCTATGATTATTGATGAGGATCTTTTTGATATTATCTTAGGAATGAAATCTAGATTGCAAGAATGAATCCTGTCCAATAATTGACCCTTCTATGCTATACTCAAGATAGATTGAGCATACGCAGGAGGGGATTTTTATGTCTAAGGGGTCTAATCAGAAGCTAAAGCTGAGCATTCTATGCAAAATCATGCAGGAGAAGACTGATGATGAGCATAGTCTTACACTGGCGCAGATAATAAAGGAATTGCAGGCATACGATATTACTGCAGAGCGAAAGAGCCTTTATGATGATTTCAAATGTATGGAAGATTATCTGGGCATCGAGGTGATAAAGGAACAGATTGGTAGAGAGACTTTCTATCATGTGGGAAGCCGTGCGTTTGAGTTGGCTGAGGTTAAGCTGCTTATTGATGCAATACAGTCTTCGAAGTTTATTTCCAAAAGTAAATCAGATGATCTGATTAAAAAAATGAATACTTTTGTAAGTGAGCATCAGGCTAAGCAGCTGAAAAGACAAGTCTATGTCAATGACAGAATTAAAACCATGAATGAGAGTATCTATTATTCTGTGGATTCGATTCATACAGCAATTTCTGGCAATAAGCAGATAGAATTTTTGTATTGTTCCTGGACTTTGGACAAGAAGCTGGAGCCACGGAAAGAAGGGCAAAAATATAAGGTGAGTCCATGGGCTCTTACGTGGGCAGATGAGAACTATTATCTAGTAGCTTATGATTCAGAGGCTGGCAAGGTAAAGCATTATCGAGTAGATAAGATGATGAAACTTTCCGTTGTTGACAAAAAGAGAGATGGGGAGGATCATTTTAAAAACTTTGATATGACTACATATGCCCTTGAGAACTTTTCAATGTTTGGTGGTGAAATAAAACGTGTACATATTGAGTTTCCTAATGAGAAGGTGGGTATATTTATTGATAGATTCGGGAAAGATATAAGTATTCGTCCAGTAGAGGACGGAAGAAGCAAGATAGCTGTTGATGTTGCCATTAGTTTACAATTCTTTGGATGGATATTCAGCCTTGGAAAAGATGTTGCGATTACGGGACCAGAGGCTGTAGTAGAGATGTATAAGAAAGAACTTCAGAATAGGTTAACGGTTTAGACATAGAAATGTGTTAGTCTAATTTCATTCAGGAGGTAAATACCATGGAAGAAATTAAATGCACCAGGGGAGATATTGAAAAATCCGCAGAATGGTTTTTCAAATTCTGGATGTTCTATGACATGATAGAAAAGGGAATGATTTCTGAGGATAAGGCCGGTACATATTATGAACAGGAGACTGAGAAGCTGACAGATCTACAGCAACATTTATTGGATATTATGATGGAGTCCATGAAAAACAGTATGAAATAATTATCAAAAGCGCGTTTCAAGAAAAAGAGGGGAGTTCTGACTTTTTTCAACAGAAAATAATATTATGAGCATTTTAGGTGTTATATTTGATGCAGATTTGCAGCATTTGGTCTAAAGAGTTGACTAGATGCTGCTTTTTTTGATGTAAAAATGCAGCAAAATCAAGGCTCTGAGCTGTCCGATAAACCGCGGATAGATTTGGTAATCTTATAATCAGTAAAAGACTATTTGCGGTCAGATTCCAAGAAGATGGAATTTTTGGAAAAAGCGTAAAATTTCCACGATAGTGGAAAGGAGGCTATTAATGTTTATGAAAAGATTTTTATATTGGCTTAAGAAAAAGAAGCGTATGGAAAAGAGAAACTGTAGCAAGTGCTGTTTGAATTGTCCTTATTACGTGGAATGTGTGAAGGATGGAGAGTTTTAGGAAGTTGAGGTAGTAGATATGAAGTATGTAGTTGTTGATTTGGAAATGTGTCAGGTGCCTAAGTTTACATGGAATCAAGGAAAGCCATTAAAAAATGAGACTATACAGATTGGTGCTGTGCTTGTAGATGAGAAATATGAAATAGTTTCTACCTTCAATACTTATGTTAAGCCTGAGCTAGGCTATCTGGATTATTTTATTTCCAAGCTTACTGGTATCACCAAGGCAGATTTGAATGATGCACCATACTTCGAGGAAGCTATCAATAATTTTATAGACTGGATTCCTGATGGGGATGTGAGATGTGTGTCCTGGAGTATGAATGACATGCATCAGCTTAGAAAAGAAATGGAAAAGAAGAATATCGAAAATACGAAGCTGACACAACTTTTGGATAGCTGGATTGACTATCAGGTACCAGTTGATGAAAAGCTTGGTATGGAACGTAATGTGAGTTTGGAAGAGGCTCTGATTGCTACTGATATTATTCAAAATGGCAAGGCTCACGATGGGCTAGATGATGCTTATAATACAGCACTGCTTTTTGTGAAGATGGAGAAGAACCCTGATTTTGAGCTGAATAAGATGTATAGCTATGCCAAGGAAGAGAAGACAGCTGATTTGAGTTATTCATTGGCAGATTTATTTGATGGATTTCAGTTGGCTGTAGGATGAATAGGTCTCAGGTTATTTTAGAGTATAGACACATTTTAGAGTTAAGATGTTACTAGTTAGGCATTGTTAAAGGAGGGCAAAATGTTCGGGATTGATTGGAATTTAGATGGTGATGTGGATTTTATGGACGATTTAATCACTCTGGAATTAATAAGTGAAACTGAGGATGAGGAGGATGAAGATGAGGAATAAGTATGGACCATTATGTGACTACTTAAAGAGATGTGGAAAGAGTAGCGTTAGAATAACTTTTCAAGAGATAGAAGACATTATTGGGGAATCATTACCAGTGTCTGCGTATACATATCAAGCTTGGTGGGAAAATCGAAAACCTTATGTTTCACAGGCTAGAGCATATATTGAAGCTGGTTTTCTAGTAGAAAAAGTGAATTTAGTTGAAAAGTGGGTATTGTTTATCAAAACTATGTAGTGTATGAATTTATATTTTGCAGAAATCTTTGATTAATGGTTTACGGTGGCTATTAAGCTTCCGTTATCTTTGGATTTTCAATCGCAAGAACGTGCTATTTTTTGATATAAATGTAGTGTCTTTGACCTAGTGATATGATAAAATAATTACCGTAGTTTTATTGTAGATTGTTGTAGTGTAAACAATGAAAAATAGAGGTTTATATGAAGATTAGCTATAAAAAATTATGGGTTAAGCTTGCGGAGAATGAGATGAGTAAGCAGGACTTTAGAGAGAAGCTTGATATTGCAACAGGCACGATGACAAAATTGAACAAGGGACAGGAAGTATCTATGTCTGTTATTTTGCGTATTTGCGATTATTTGGATTGCAATATTGGCGATATTTGTGACGCTGTAAGAGAATAATGATTTGGATGGTAAATAAATGATAGAAAGATTTTGTCCTAAGTGCAAAGTACCTATGAATGGTGAAAAGTGCACGAATCCAAAATGTGGACATACGACAGAAATGTCTTCAACTATATATTGGTGTGATGATTGTAACGTTCCTGTTTATTTTGATACATGCCCTATTTGCGGAAAGAAGGCTAAGTATATTGCTACAGACATTAGACCTGTTTTCCCAGAAGAAAACATGTTGATTTCTTTGATAATAAAAGATGATCCATTTGCTTTTCAAAAAAAATCAGTATGGTTCGGAAGCAATAGCTATATTGTTGATGGAAAAAAGATAAAGTTTTCGGTTACTGCGGAAAACAATAAACCTATCGATGAGATAAAAGCTTTAAAGGATAGATATGATGCTAATGCAGGTTTAATAGCATATAAGTATTTTGATGAATATAAAGATGCTTTTATAAAAGCAAACGCTGATAGATATAATTTCATAACTGAAGAGGCGATTACTTATGTTCAACAATATAAGGCTAAATATGATATTGAAGATATGATGGTGTCATTTAGTGGAGGAAAAGATTCCACTGTTACCTCGCATATTGTAAATACTGCTCTTGGCACGAATAAAGTACTTCACGTGTTTGGTGATACAACGTTGGAGTTTCCATATACTCTAGAATATAAGAAAAGATTTAACAAGAACGAAGAATCTCAGGGCGTTAGAATACTAACAGCAAAGAATAGAGAAAAAAATTTCGAAGATTTGTGTGATGTGGTTGGTCCTCCAAGTAGAGTTATGAGATGGTGTTGTACGGTATTCAAAACTGGAGCTATTCAAAAGACTATATCATCAGCATTTAAGGATAAAACTAGAATCCTAAGTTTTCAAGGTATTAGACATAGCGAGTCTGCTAGTAGAAGCAAATACGAAAGAGAGAGTGATAGTCCCAAAATTACAAAACAAAGAGTGGTTTCACCTATCATTGAGTGGATAGATTTTGATGTATGGCTCTATATTTTGACCACAGGAATAGATTTTAACGAAGCATACAGACTGGGGTGGACTAGAGTAGGTTGTTGGTGTTGTCCGAATAATGGCGGTTGGTCCGAATTTTTGGCAAAGGTTCATATGTATGACCAATATGTTCATTGGCATGATTTACTTGTTAATTTTGCGACAACAATAGGAAAACCTGATCCAGAAGAATATGTAAATGAAGGTGGATGGAAAGCACGTCAGGGCGGAAATGGTTTGGCTGCAGCTCAGACATCTGTAGTTTCATTTGAACCTTGTGCCACAGAAGAAAATGCATTTAATTATGAGCTTCAGAAACCAATTACAGATGAGTTTTATGAGCTGTTTAAGCCTTTTGGATACCTTAACAAGGAACTTGGAAACAAGAGATTGGGTGAGGTTTATGTTCTTAATAAAGCAGGCAAGGTTGTGCTTGTTTTACAGGGGAGAAAAGGTGGTACAAAATTAAAAGTAATTATAAAAGATATTCATATAGCAGGAGCAAAAACGCTTGCAATAGCTGAGGGAAAGATTCAATGTCAGTTAACTAAATATCAAATGTGCTTGGGCTGTAAAGCATGTGAGAGTGTGTGCAAGCATGATGCTATCAGTGTAAAAGATGATGGTAGTGGAAGTATTTCATACACAATTAATGATGATAAATGTATGAGATGCACTGAGTGTGTTGGACATTTTAATGCAGGATGTTACATGAGAAAAGTACTAGGAATTAAGAGGACATAATATGACAACTAATTCAAAAATTAAAATAAGATTGCAAGGGCATGAAAAATTTCCATTACGAGAAGGATGGTTAAGTAAGGGTCTTATACTTGTACAAGATAATCCTAAGGTGTTTCAGGGAAAAGAGGGACCAGACGTATTTGGAATAGGTAACAATATGGTCAAGTCTTTGCGATACTGGCTTAAGGCTTTTAATCTTATATCAGAGAGCCCTAGCAATGGTGCAACATTGACAAGGCTTGGAAAAATTATCAGCGAATACGATCCTTACGTAGAAGATGATTTTACCGTTTGGATTCTCCATTCACAGATTGTAAGAAATCTTTTCGAAGCAACATCTTGGTATATGTTCTTTAATAGATGTGAGATAGAAGAACTAGATAAGGACACTATTGAAAAAATATTACTGAGAGAAATTAGAAAATATGTGTTAGACCAATCTTTTTCTGAAAAATCAGTAAAGGCAGATTTGGATGTAATATTGAGTATGTACGGAAAGAAAAAGGGAGTGGTAGATCCTGAAGATAATTCTATATCACCTTTTTCTCGCCTTAAGCTGATTAAGAATGTTGAAGGTTCTTATTCAAAGAGTCAACCAGATCGAAATGCAATTAATGAATGGGTTGTTCTTTATGAACTAGCAAATCTTATGGATGGAACAGACAGTATATCTATTGAGCGAGTACTGAATGATGAGTGTGGATTGAATAAGATTTACCAAATAAATACAGTTGTTTCTAGCGAATTATTGGATTGTTTAGATGCGCTTGGATACATAAGGGTGGATAGAACAGCAGGACTTGATATGATATATAGAGTTAATGAGTTTACTGCAGAAACCGTGCTTTTAGAATATTACGAAAATCAAAGGTAGAATAAATGGATAATAAAACGCTTAAAGATTATATTCAGGTGAATAGTAGTTTTAAGACGGCTGTAAATTTATATTTGAGCCTAAATAAGGTTGATAAAGTTTTAAGTTATATTCCTACAAAGGCTTCGGCTGTTTTTCTTAAAGATTTTATCAATGCCGTAAAGAATAATAAGGAGCAAGCGTCTCTGTTAGTGGGACCTTATGGAAAAGGAAAATCACATCTTTTATTAGTTCTTTTAGCGATTCTTTCTTTAGAAAGAAATACGGAAAATGATAAGACTATAAGTGATTTATGCGGGAATTTTTCAGCAGTAGATGGTGATAATTCACTAGTCGAAGATATTAGATTTGTTTGGAAGCATAAAAGATTTTTACCAGTGATAATTAATAATGCATCTGGTGATTTGAATCAGGCTTTTCTTGCTGCATTGCATGATGCTTTAAAACGAGAGGGGTTAGAAGAACTCGCCCCAGATACTTATTTTTCTCTTGCATACGAGAGAATTAATTCTTGGAAGAAAGATTATCCGGAAACATTTACTCAATTTGTTAATGAGTTGAAAAAGACAGGCGTTGATCCAGTTAAATTTGTTGCTGAACTGAAAAGGTATTCAAAGACTGCTTTGGATATGTTTATTGAGATATACCCAAGAGTTACCTCAGGAAGTGTATTTAATCCGCTTGCAGCGTCAGATGTTTTACCATTATATAAGAGTGTTAGTGAGAAACTTGTTGAAGAATATGAGTACAGTGGTATTTATATCGTATTTGATGAATTTAGTAAGTTTATAGAGGGATTAGATAGAAAAAATGTTGGAAATGACATGAAACTAATCCAGGATATGTGTGAACTGGCAAATGATTCTTCTAACTCTCAAATCTTTTTTACTATGGTTACTCATAAAAGTATAAAGGAGTATGGAAAGTATTTATCTACAGAACTAATAAATGCTTTTACAGGAATTGAAGGAAGAATTGTAGAAAAGTTTTTTGTAACATCATCTAAGAATAATTATGAACTTATTAAACATGCAATAATTAAAGATGAGTCTATTTTTGGCGCGAGGGACGTAAGAAAATATGTAGATTCAAACAGGCTCGGTAAATACTATCAGCTACCAATTTTTGGAAGTAATTTTAACAAAGAGGATTTTGAGGAAATCGTACTAAAGGGGTGTTATCCTTTGAATCCAGTTGCGACTTATTTACTGCTAAATGTTAGCGAAAAGGTTGCTCAAAATGAAAGAACACTTTTTACGTTTATTTCAAATGATGAACCTAAAAGTATGGCTAGGTTTATAGCTGAGCATAATAGTGATGAACCTTGGATTATAGGTGCAGATGCAATCTATGATTATTTCAGTGGTTTATTCAAAAAAGAAGTCACTAATGAATTAGTGCATAGTGTTTGGCTTAGTGCAGAAGCTGCGCTGAACAAGTGCAATAATGACGAAGAAAAGAAAGTTATTAAGGCAATTGCTATTATTCATATAGTGAATAAGTCTGAGGAAATACTTGCTTCAGACAATAATATTTATTTAGCTTTAAATGATGAAGAGCTTGGTGAAACTATAGACGAACTTGTGAGGAGACAAGTTATTTATAAAAAAGGTGCTTCTGGCGCTTATGTATTTAAGACAAAAGCTGGAACCGAACTCAGAGCAGAGATTAGACGTCAAAGAGAAATAAAAGGAGATAACATTAATTATGGACAGGCTTTGGAATTGATTACAGATAAGCATTTTATTATTCCTAGACGTTTCAACTCAATGCATTTTATGACTAGATTCTTTATACATGAGTTTGTTAGCGTTGATGCGTTTTTAGCGATACCAGATGCAGCAATCTTACTTGATGATAAAGCTGATGGTAAAGTGATTACTTTATTTTCTTTTGAAGGTTTTAATCAGTCAGACATAAAAGAACATATTAAGAATCTTAACTGTGAAAAACTTGTAGTTGTTGTTCCTAAGCATAAACTTTCAGCTCAAAAACAGATAAAGGAGTTTGCAATTCTACAAGGTATTCGTGAAGATAAGAGATTCTTATCAGAAAACGAAGCTGTTTCAAGGGAGATACCTCTTTTAGAAGAAGATATTATCTTGATTGTGGAAGAAGAGCTTGGGAAAGAATATGATTCGGTTAATTCCTCAGTGTATATCATTGAGAATTCGAAGATTAAGAAACTGAGTGGATGCAAAGAAGAGCTAGCAGTTAATGTATGTTGTGAATCTGTGTATTGCAAGACACCAAAAATCAATAATGAAATAATAAATCGCTCTGTAATAGCCACTGCTCAGACAAAAAAAGCAAGAACAACTATTATTGAAGAAATTATTAATGGTGCAGGGATAGTAGAACCAGAGTTTTATGCAGGTACTAATCAAGAGGCTACTATTTACAGATCTTTATTTTGTAATACTGGCTTAGTGGATGGAATTGCTGAGAAAAATTTATTTGAGATTCTCGAGATTCTTGACAAGTTTGTAGATGAGTGTGTTGACACTAAACTTAGTCTTAAACCTGTTATAGAGAAGATAACAGCTGCTCCTTATGGAATGCGTATGGGAGTAGTGCCTATTTATTTGGCTTATATTCTCTCAAGAAGAAGAGAAGATATTGTTGTTTACTATGCAAATAGTGAAGTACAAATTTCGCCAGAAATCATTGTTAATATGTGCGAAAAAGCGGATGACTATTCATTATTTGTTTCTAAAGAGGACCATCTCAAAGAAAAATATATAAAAAATCTTAATGAGCTGTTTTCTGTATCAGAGACAAGAAACCTTACAGAAAATCGAATTAAGAATATTGTGATTTGTATGCAAAGATGGTTTAGGTCATTGCCTCTTGTAACTAGAAATGTTGCAAATATAAATGCATTTGCCGATGCCAATTTAGCATCTCAGATGAAGAAACTTCAACGTAATCTTCAAAAGGTAGAGTTTAACTCTTATGAAATTCTCTTTTCGACCTTACCTGAAGAATTTGAGACTAAATCTTATGACAAGACCTACAGAATAATAGAAGCTTGTAAGAATACATATGATACATATCTTGATTGGGTATTAAATGAAATAATTGAGGTGACATATGATTCATATGGAGGAAAGCGGAAATTAGATTTATATCATTTATTAAAAGAATGGTATGAAAGACAATCTGATGCATCTAAGCAAGGCTTATTAGATGGAAGAGTAACAAATTACATGTCATGTATTGAGAAGTTAGATGTATATGATGACTTAGAGGTTGTAAAAAGGATAGCTAAAGCAGTTACAGATGTATATGTAGATAACTGGACAGATAGTACTTTCGATGAATATAAAGATTCGTTGATAGAGTTAAAGAATCAAATTGAAAGTGTTAAAGAAACTAGCAATTCTCAGCAGATGAAGTTGTCATTTACTGGAGCGAATGGCAATGTAATTGAAAAATATTACGAGCATGTTGATGAAAGTACAGGTTCAATTCTTAGAAATATTTTAGAAGATACATTGGAAGAGTTTGATGACCTTAGTGTTAATGACAGAGTTGGAATCTTATTGGAAATGATAGAAAAGGTTATAGGCTAGAATATGATTTATTTAGACAATGCAGCAACAACGTTTCCTAAGCCCGAAGTTGTTTATCAGGCGATGGACAAAGCTAACCGTGAATTATCTATAAATGCAGGACGAGGTTCTTATAAGCTGGCAAGAGAAGCGAGTAAGCTTATAGGTGATACGAAACAGCAATTAAGAAGCCTTGTAAATGCTGATATTTCAGCAGCAGTTGTTTTTACACCATCAATAACAATTGCTTTAAATCAAGTGATACAAGGACTAGATTTAAATAGGGGAGATACGGTTTATGTGTCTCCTTATGAGCATAATGCAGTTGCTAGAACGGTTCATTTAGTTGAAAAGCAAAGAGGGATAAACGTAAAATTCATTCCATTGAAAGTGGATACACTTGAAGTAGATTTGGATAAAATGCGGTATGAGTTTTCTAAGGATAAGCCTAAAGCTGTAATTTGCATTCATGTGAGCAATGTAACAGGATACATTTTGCCTGTTGTTGATATTTTTGGAGCAGCTAAAGAGTACGAGGCTATTACAGTTTTGGATACTGCTCAATCTTTAGGGCTGATTTCTGTAGATTCGAAAACAATTGGCGCAGATATTATTGCTTTCGCAGGGCACAAAACATTATATGGTCCATTTGGAATTGGAGGATTTATTAACGTAACAGGAATTTCACTAAATGAGTGTATAGTAGGTGGTACGGGAAGCGATTCCTTGAATTTAGATATGCCTGAGGGAAAAGAGTCTAAATATGAATCAGCAAGCAAGAATATAGTTGCTATCGCAGGATTGAATGCAGCATTGAATGTTTTGAATCAACAAGACTTATTACTCTATGAGAACGAGTTGAACTTATATTTGATTAATGAGTTAGAAAAAATTCCTGGAATCGAAACGTATATACCTAGGGATAGAAATAGTCACGTAGGTATTGTTTCTTTTAATCTCAAAGGATTTTTATCTGAAGATGTTGGAAATATTTTAGATGATGATTTTGATATAGCTGTTAGGACAGGCTATCATTGTGCACCGTGGATACATAGTTACCTAAAGGATATAAATCAGTTGGGAACGGTAAGAATTGGTATTAGTCAATTTAATACCAAGGAAGACATTGATTATTTAGTTAACTCGTTAAAAGATATATAGGAGAAATACAATATGAAGCTTAATGGCGCAGAAGTTTGTAATATCTATAATGTATGCTCAAAAATAGGTGGGGAATCAAATGCTTCCTTTAGAGTAAATATCCCACATTATCAAAGACCATATAAATGGACAACTAATGAAATTGAAAATCTTTTCGAAGATTTTTTTCAAAATTTTAATGATGACAAGAACGATCCTGATTATTTTATAGGTTCAGTCGTATTGGTTAAAGATGATGACAAACAGAAAGCAAAGGATTTTTATAATGTAATTGACGGTCAACAAAGAATTACAACTGTCTATTTGCTTAACTATCTTAAATTTTTATTGAACCGTAGTTATGCGGAAGAATTGATTTTGTTACAAAAGAATTCCACGGTGGCTGATGTTTTAAGAGCAATTTGTGATGAAATGAGAATGATTTTTGCAATGTCTCAAGAGGAAATAGCATCACTTGAAGAAGCATGCGACAGATTAAAAGAAAAAATTGATGAGTTAAATAAAATGTTGCCAGATGAAAAGGATGTTGCTCTTGATACTATATTGAGTGAGTATAGAAGAGAATTTGGTTTACCTCAAACAAAAGATTTGGCTAAATCAGATATCTATTTGGACCTATTGCATGATAGTATGAGTACTTTTATTAATGGAAAAGCATTGGCATTGAGATACGACAGAAAGGCTTATAATGATGTTTTAAAAGATGTTCTTTGTAATTACTGTATTATGTTTTCAAATAATTATAAACCACAACTTTTAACTATAGAACATGATGAAAATGATGCGATTCATCCTTATTTGAATGCTTTAGAAACTCAGTTTACTTTATTAGATTATTTGTGTGATAAAAAGATACCAAATGCAACTCCTATTGAAAGAGTTAAACTGATGGTTTCAAATATTTCTGAAATGTTATCACATCTTAGCTTTTGTAAAATTCTTACTTCGAATGAAAATGATGCGTACACTTTATTTGAAGTTTTGAATGATAGAGCTTTAAAAGTTGATGATCTTGAATTAGTAAAGAATATGTTTTTCAGAAAATACTGTACTGCTTCTGTTGATTCTGAGCCACAAAAGGATTTAACTATCGAAAAACTAGATGAATTGTGGGGCAATAGTATTTTCCCTCCTAATAAATCAGCGTCTGCTACATTTGTTGCCTATAATACGGCGGTATTTTTGACTGGAGATAATACATTAGTTGCCAATAAGGGGCAAAGATTTAAGGAATTTTTAGAGAAAAATTATCTATATAAAATAAAATCATATGATTCTAAACAAATAGAAAAAGATTTTACTTTTTTTCATATGATGCGCCTGATAGTAGATGTTTTTGATATAAAGTTTAGTGGGCAAGCTAAAAATGCTGTTATGGCAGAAAATAACCATTCAGTTTCAGAAGTATACAAGGCAGTATGTTTGATTCATGCCCTAGGGTATGTAGCAGTTATGCCAGCTATAACTTGTATAATTGTAAGTAAATACATGTCTTTATATGGCGATGAAAAATTTTCAGAAAGTAAATTTACAAATTTCTTAAATGAATTAAAAAATGGCCAAAATCAAGACATGTATAAAGATGTTTATTCTTGTGCATTTGATTTAAAGAAGACTGTTTTATTAGCAGCTGATTACCAGATACCAAGAGAGTTTGCGAAGAGAGTAATTGAAAACAATAACGTTTCTATTACAAATGCTTGCAGCGCCCAACTTTCGGCACAAGAAGCAAATAAACTGCAAAATCAGTTTATAGACTGGACAAAAAGATGGAGATATGGTTCCGAAAAAGCAAATCTTAGATTAAAGATTATGTTTATTGATTTATATAAAACAGAAAAGAACGGAAATAAGCTTGAGTTTAAGGGTGCACAGTATACTCTGTCAAATAATGATCAAGTTGCACTAGATCATCTTGATGCCCAAAAGAAAGATTCGGCTGCAACTGAAAAATATTTTGAACCTTCAAAAGGTTCAACAGATAAGAGGGAAGATTATATTAATGCCATTGGGAATATGATGATATTAGATGGTAAGAACAACAAAGATAAGAATAATAAACCGTTATTTAAGGCATTAGATTACCATAAGAAACTTGCAAATCATTGGCTGGTACAGGAAATAGAAGAGATGTTGAATGATGATAATTATAGTATTTCAATATCGAGCGATGATTGTAAAGTTCCTAACGAAAATTTCTTTAAAGAAAGACAGCGTAGATTACAAATGTATTTTTATGCGGTAATTAATAGAATGCCAGATACAACAGAGGTGGAGATTAAGGATATCTTTTAGTTATGGCAAATTTTGATTTTATTATTCAACCGGACAATGTAACACTAAAAGAATACCAAGAAAAAGCAATATCTAATTGGCTTCTTCATGATAATAGAGGCTATTTTGACATGTGTACTGGAAGCGGAAAAACTTATACTGCATTAGGTGCTATCAATAGTTTGGCGCAATCATTAAACAATAATCTTGCAGTCTTTATAGTGTGTCCGTATAAACATTTAGTAGGACAGTGGGAAGAGGATTTAGAGAAATGGAATATTTCTCCTATAGTTTGTCATTCTGAATCTAATGACAAAGATTGGCAATCTCATTTAATGAATGCCTATAAAAGATTTAGACAGTTTGGTAAGCCTTTTTTATGTATTTCTACGAATGTTACATTTTGTAAAGATAAAATACAAGAAATAGTCTCTAATATATCAAATGATATGAATGTATTATTTGTTGCGGATGAAGCGCATAACTGGGGCGCGGTGCAGCTGTCAAATATGCTACCTAGAAATATTAAGTATAGGTTGGGCTTATCGGCGACTATCGAGCGTTTTAATGACGAGCATGGTACCGATACTCTTTTAGATTATTTTGGTCCAAGATGTATTACATACTCGATTGAAGAGGGCATAAAGAGTGGAGAATCTCTATGTAGTTACGATTATTATCCTATACTAGTTTCCTTAACTAAGAATGAATTGTTTAAATATCAGGATTTAACTCGGAAGATTCAAAAAAGCCTCATAGTTAAGGACGGAAAAACCGAATTGACACAAAAGGGTAAGTTATTAGTATATGAACGATCACGTTTACTAGCTGGGGCTGAAGAAAAAATAATTAAACTTAAAGAGCTTATCGAACCTTGTAAAAACGAGAAAGGCATTCTCGTGTATTGCGGAGCAACTACTGTAGTTAATGATGATGGTGGACAAGAACGACTCATTAATGATATTACTAGAATGTTAAATGAAGAGATTGGGATAGTTGCACATAAATTTACTGCAGAGGAAGACATAAAGGAACGTATTAAGCTTAAAGAATTATTCGCGGATGGTTTCTATCAGGCATTAACAGCTATAAAGTGCTTAGATGAAGGTGTGAATATTCCTTGTATACAAAAAGCTTTTATTATGTCTAGTACACGAAATCCTAAAGAGTTTGTACAACGCAGAGGACGTTTATTGAGAAAAAGCCATGGTAAGGATAAGGCGATTATATATGATTTTGTTATTCTGCCTAGACCGTTAAATGAAGTGAGATATGGAGACATTGAAAACGACAAGAACATTGTTTATGGTGAGTTAGCTAGAGTTTATGAATTTGGTCGTTTGGCTCTCAATGAGCATGAGACTCAAAAATTTATTGCCGATATAGAATATGCATATAATATTTCTTTTGAGCGAGATGATTATGCTGAGATGTATGAGGAGGTATGTGAGGATGAATATTGAAATTGATGAAAATATTTTGACTCAAATATTTACTAGAGTAAGAGTTTTAGAAGCAAATAACATTAAAACAGGGCAATATACTGACTCAGAAATGGTAAAGATGATTGTCAAAATCATAGATTCCTATGTAAATCAAGGGGGTCAAAGCGAATGAAGTTTAAACGCATTAAATTAACAAATTTCATGAGATATAAGGGAGAGAATGAGTTAGTTTTTTCATGTGATCCTGAAAAAAATGTTACTGTCATTCTGGGCGATAATACATTTGGCAAAACTACTATAGCGCAAGCATTTCGTTGGGGGCTTTATGGTGAGGTCATTAATACTAACTATGATTCAAAAGACTCACTTACATTATTGAACAAAGAAGTAATATCGTCAATGGACGCAAATAGTAGAAATTATGTTGAGGTTTTGATTGAGGTTACTGATGATGAGTATACATATGAGTTTATTAGAAAAGCAGAATTTACTCGTAGATATCCATCTATGATTGCAGACCAAAAGTCGCACAAGCTATTAATGCGAAGTAAGAGAGATGATTCTGCTTGGTCGGACTACATCGATGATATGGGGACTGGACCTAAAGATCGTAATATGGTTACAGACCAGATTAATAAACTTTTTCCTAAGGAATTATCTGCGTATTTTCTGTTTGATGGTGAAAGATGGAGTGATGACAAAGCCTCAAAAAAGGATATAAAAAACTCTATTAATACAATTATGGGAATAAGTGCACTTAGTTCGATGAAGTATCATTTAGAGCAGTATGGTGCTAATGGAGCAAGCAGTGTTTTAAGAACTATTAAAAAGAGAACTGTAGGTAGTGACGGAGAAGCTGAGAAACTTACAAAACAACAGGAATTATATGACGCAAAAATCGAAGAGTTTAAAAAGCAGATTGAAAGTTCCAAAGAAGCTGTAGAAACCTATAGAGAATTAGTACATAAATCGGAAGACATTCTCAATTCTAATCGAAAAGTTGAGGACGAACAGAAAGAGGCTAAAAGACTAGAAAATGCTATTGATAGGGCCGATAAAGAGTTAGACTCAACAATGAGAAGTTTTATAAAGGACTATAGTGCAAATTTATACAAAATTTTATTGGCGCCATTAGAAGCTGAAGTAAAGATG
>ODAI011010348.1_pt1 | contig 18682 bp, 19 predicted proteins | sample 1539321 | NCBI WGS metagenome assembly ODAI01 (sample SAMN02144231, study PRJEB22623) | gut metagenome | biome: sheep rumen | host: Ovis aries | place: New Zealand
AATGCAAAATTACTTAATCTTCGGGAGACTGCGGTCTCCCTTTATTGTTATTTGCATTGCTGGCCAATTACGGGCGCTCCTCAGGGAGGATAATCCGTCACACTTCACTTCAAAAATTGCACTTCTATCTTGAAAGTGGTTAGATAGGAATGATTTCTATGTTGTTTTCTTGGCTTTTCCCTCGCTTAATTGTACCTTTAGATAAGGTACGTTCGCTCGACAAAGAAAAGAAAAACGAGTTTTCCTTTTGCTTTGTTCTCGCTTAATTGTACCTTTGCAGGCGTTTAGATTAAGAAATAGGATGTTTAAGAAGAAAAGAAGATGGCATTGTCTGCCTGGTCAGCCGCTGACGGATCTGGACAAGCAGGTGATGTACTGGGAAAACAAAGGTAAAGAGGTGCCTACGCGTGAGCTGATCAAGACACCTGAGCAGATTGAGGGCATCCGCCGCGCCGGTGTGGTGAACACGGGTGTGCTGGACGAGGTGGCAAAACATATCCGTGCGGGTATGTCTACCTTGGAGATTGACGAGATCTGCATGAAATACTGTGAAGAACACAACGCTACGCCCGCCTGCCTGAACTATGAGGGCTTTCCGAAGAGTGTCTGCACGAGCATCAACGAGGTGGTTTGTCACGGCATTCCTAAGGCTGAGGACGTGTTGCAGGAGGGTGACATCATCAACGTAGACTTCACGACGATAGTTGACGGCTACTATGCCGATGCTTCGCGTATGTTCATCATCGGCAAGACGACGCCTGAGAAGGAGCAGCTGGTGCGCGTGGCTAAGGAGTGTCTGGAGATTGGTGCCGAGGCAGCGAAGCCTTTCTGCTTTGTCGGCGACATCGGTCATGCTATAGAGAAGCATGCGAAGAAATACCACTACGGCATCGTGCGCGACCTGTGCGGTCATGGGGTGGGGCTGAAGTTCCATGAAGAGCCCGACGTCACCCATTTCGGCCATCGTGGTACGGGCATGTTGCTGGTGCCCGGTATGGTGTTCACGATAGAGCCGATGGTCAACATGGGTACGTGGAAGGTATTTATCGATGCCGACGACCCGTATGGCTGGGAGGTGATTTCGGAAGACGAGCAGCCGAGTGCCCAGTGGGAACATACGTTCCTGATGACAGAGCATGGTGTTGAAATTCTGACATATTGATGGAGAAGGATATATATATATTAGGTATAGAGAGCTCGTGCGACGACACGTCGGCTGCCGTTTTGCGTAACGGGATATTGCTGAGCAACGTGACGGCTTCGCAGGCGGTACATGAAGCCTATGGCGGAGTGGTGCCGGAGCTGGCTTCGCGTGCTCACCAGCAGAATGTGGTGCCGGTGGTAGACCAAGCCATCAAGCGTGCCGGCATCGAGAAAGAACAGTTGTCTGCCATCGCCTTTACGCGCGGTCCCGGCTTGATGGGTTCGCTGTTGGTCGGTGTCAGCTTCGCCAAGGGGCTGGCGCGTTCGCTGGGCATACCGCTCATTGACGTCAACCACCTGCAAGGGCATGTGATGGCTCATTTCATCCGTGAGAGCGACGATGACCATAGTGCGCCGCCATACCCGTTCATCTGCCTGCTGGTGAGCGGTGGCAATTCCCAGATCGTGAAGGTGAATGCCTATAACGACATGGAGGTGTTGGGGCAGACCATCGACGATGCTGCGGGCGAGGCTATCGACAAGTGCTCGAAGGTGATGGGGCTGGGCTATCCCGGCGGTCCTGTCATCGACCGTCTGGCACGTCAGGGTAATCCTCATGCCTATACGTTTGCCGAGCCACATATTCCCGGTTTCGACTATAGCTTCTCAGGACTGAAGACCTCGTTCCTGTACAGTCTGCAGAAATGGGTGCAGGAAGACCCCGACTTCGTGGCTCACCACAAGGAAGACCTTGCTGCCAGCCTGGAGTTTACCATAGTAGACATCCTCATGAAGAAGCTCAAGGCTGCGGTGAAGTCTACCGGCATCAGTCATGTGGCGGTAGCTGGCGGCGTCTCTGCCAACAACGGATTGCGCAATGCTTTCCGTGACTATGCCAGGAGATACCGTTGGACAATCTACATTCCAAAATTCAGCTATACCACCGATAACGCCGCCATGATAGGTATCGTAGGCTACTACAAGTATCTGGACAAGGAATTCTGTCCGATAGACGTTCCGGCCTACTCGAAGGTAACCTTTAGCGGTGAGTGAAAGTGTGAAAGATTGAAAATTGAAAATTCACAATTGATAAAGGACAATTGTAAAATCGTCAAATAGTATAATTGTAAAATCAACCTATGAGTTTAGAAAATAAAATTATCAGCAGAGAGATTGGAGACCTGCTCTATGCGTCAGGTCTGAGTGTGGGAACGGCAGAAAGCTGTACCGGCGGGCGTATCGCCGAGGGCATTATTGCCATCCCAGGTGCATCCAACTACTTCAAGGGTGGTGTCATCAGCTATTCCAACGAGGTGAAGGAGAGTATCCTGCATGTCTCGCACGATACCATTAGCGAACATACTGCCTTTTCTGAGGAAGTGGCGTGTGAGATGGTGAAAGGTGCCATAGACGTGTTGGGTGTAGACTTCGCCATCGCCTCTACGGGCGTGGCAGGTCCTAACGGTCCGCTGGATGGCATCCCAGTCGGGACGATATGGATAGCCTGTGGGACGAAGGACGACATCATCACGGAAAAGCTGACGTCTGATTATGGTCGTGACATCAATCTTGCCATCGCTACAAGCAAAGCTTTGCGCCTGTTCCTGACCTATCTCAAGGACAAGAATTTGGGTGCGTTGGAAGTGGGAGAATGAAAAAAATCCTTAAATGTGCCGATTATTTAATGAAAAGTTTTGTTAATACCAGAAAACTTAGTAATTTTGCACCCTGTTTGGAATAGGTATCAATTAACGATTACAAAAAAGTAGATAGAAATGTCTAAGATTTGTCAGATTACAGGAAAGAAGGCACAGATTGGCAACAATGTGTCTCACTCAAAGCACCGTACAAAGAGAAGCTTTGACGTCAATCTGTTCAGCAAGAAGTTCTACTATGTAGAAGAAGAGTGCTGGATTCAGCTGAAGATTAGTGCTGCAGGTTTGCGCATGATTAACAAGGTAGGCCTTGATGCAGCGCTGAAACAGGCTGTTGCCAAAGGTTATGTAGATTGGAAAGACATTAAAGTTATAGGAGACTAAGTATTATGGCATCTAAGAAAGCAAAAGGCAATAGAGTTCAGGTCATCCTGGAATGTACTGAGATGAAGAACAGCGGACTGCCAGGCACCAGTCGTTACGTGACTACCAAGAACCGTAAGAACACTCCTGAGCGTCTTGAACTGAAAAAGTACAATCCTATCCTTAAGAAAATGACTGTTCATAAGGAGATTAAGTAATACATAGGACGTTGCTTCACACCAGCGTTCACGATTATTCAAAAAACGATAGAATATGGCAAAGAAAGCGGTTGCTACCCTCCATGAAGGTTCTTCGGACGGTCGCGCATACACAAAGGTTATCAAAATGGTAAAGAGCCCCAAGACCGGTGCTTACATCTTCGATGAGCAGATGGTTCCCAACGAGGCTGTAAAGGATTTCTTTAAGAACTAATTTCATTTGAGAAATATATATAAGAAAGAAGGTCACACACAGGTGTGACCTTCTTTTGTTATCGATGCTGGGCTTCATGGGGCGCTAAAAAGAAGAACAAGTTTTCCTTTTGCTTTGTGCTCGCTTATTTGTACCTCTGACCTACGCTCGAAGGTACTCACGCTCGGAAAAGCCCAAATAAATTTGGCTTTTCGCTCGCTTATTTGTACCTTTAGAGAAGGTACGTTCGCTCGACAAAGAAAAGAAAAACAAGTTTTCCTTTTGCTTTGTGCTCGCTTATTTGTACCTTTGCAACGTAAAAAACTGTTTATGGGCTTATTCGGATTTTTCAACAAGAACAAGAAAGAGACGCTCGACAAGGGACTGGAAAAGACCAAAGAGAGCGTGTTCTCAAAGTTGACACGTGCTGTCGCTGGCAAATCGAAAGTCGACGACGAGGTGTTGGATGATTTGGAAGAAGTATTGATTACTTCAGATGTCGGCGTGGATACGACCTTGAAAATCATCCAGCGCATAGAGGAACGTGTGGCTCGTGACAAATATGTCTCTACATCGGAGCTGAACGGCATCTTGCGTGACGAGATAGCGCAGTTGCTGACGGAAAATAATACTGACGACAATGACAACTGGGACTTGCCCAATGACCATAAGCCCTACGTGATACTTGTCGTCGGAGTGAATGGCGTCGGTAAGACGACGACGATAGGCAAGCTTGCCTGGCAGTTTAAGAATGCCGGCAAGAAAGTCTACCTGGGTGCCGCCGACACGTTCCGTGCTGCTGCCGTAGAGCAGATTTGCATCTGGGGCGAAAGGGTAGGAGTGCCCGTCATCAAGCAGAAGATGGGTGCCGACCCGGCATCTGTAGCTTTCGACACGCTGAGCAGCGCCAAGGCAAATGATGCCGATGTCGTCATCATTGACACGGCTGGCCGTCTGCACAACAAGGTGGGACTGATGAACGAGCTGAAGAAAATCAAGGATGTCATGAAGAAGGTGTTGCCTGATGCTCCCGACGAGGTGATGCTCGTCCTTGACGGCAGCACCGGTCAGAACGCCTTTGAGCAGGCCAAGCAGTTTGCTGCGGTCACTCAGATTACGTCACTCGCCATCACCAAGCTCGACGGTACGGCAAAGGGTGGTGTCGTCATCGGTATTAGCGACCAGCTGAAAGTGCCTGTCAAGTATATCGGACTGGGCGAAGGCATGGAAGACCTGCAGCTCTTCAACCGTATCCAGTTTGTAGACTCGCTATTTGGCAGCAAGGCTTAGCCTTCTGAGCGTAAGAATGGCAGAAAAAGAAAAATAACAGGTGAAGAAGAACGTTGTAGACTTTATCACGCTTGGCTGTTCAAAGAACTTGGTAGACACAGAGCTGCTGATGAAACAGTTTGAGTTGAACGGTTACCGATGTAGTCACGATGCAGAGCGGCCGCAAGGCGAAATCGTCGTTGTCAACACCTGTGGCTTTATCAGCGACGCTAAGGAAGAGAGTATCAATACCATCCTGGAGTTTGCCCAGGCTAAGCAAGAAGGGCGTATCAAGCGGCTATACGTGATGGGGTGTCTCTCTCAGCGATACATGAAAGAACTGGAAGCAGAAATACCCGAAGTGGATGGCTTTTACGGAAAGTTCAACTTCAAGAATCTGCTTCAGGACCTCGGCAAGGCTGAGGTGGCAGCATGCCACATGGAGCGCACGCTGACTACCCCCAGGCACTATGCCTATGTGAAGATTGCCGAAGGCTGTGACCGCCATTGTGCCTATTGTGCCATTCCGTTGATTACCAACCATCATGTCAGCCGACCGATGGACGATATCGTCGGAGAAGTGCGCTGGCTGGTGAGCCAGGGTGTGAAAGAAATACAGTTGATAGAGCAGGAACTGACTTACTACGGGGTAGACCTGAACGGAGAGCGGCAGATAGCCGAGTTGGTACGCAGGATTGCCGATGTCGAGGGAGTGCGTTGGATAAGGTTGCACTATGCCTATCCCAACCAGTTCCCGATGGATTTGCTGGATGTCATCCGTGAAAATCCAAAGGTTTGTAACTATCTTGACATAGCTCTGCAACATATCTCAGACAAGATACTTCAGCGCATGCACCGCCATGTGACAAAGCGTGAAACCATGCAGCTGATAGAAGATATACGGAAGCAGGTTCCCGGCATTCACCTGAGGACGACGCTCATGGTAGGCTTCCCCGGAGAAACGGAAGATGACTTCCTGGAACTCATGGAGTTTGTCAGATGGGCAAGGTTTGAAAGGATGGGAGCCTTCGCCTATTCAGAAGAAGAAGGAACCTATAGCGCCGAGCATTATACGGATGACGTTCCACAGGACGTGAAGCAGCAACGACTCGACCGCCTCATGGCTCTTCAGCAGGAGATTAGTGCTGAGGTAGAGGCTGAAAAGATAGGGAAGACGTTCCAGGTCGTCATAGACCGTCGCGAAGGTGATTTCTATGTCGGTCGCACGGAATACTGTTCGCCGGAGGTCGATCCGGAAGTGCTTATCCCTGTAACGTCTGGTCGTCTGAGAGCAGGTTGCTTTTATCAAGTGAAGGTGACGGACTCTGACGAATTTGATGTATTTGGAGAAGTCGAAAGATGAGACAATCATGCTGATGTAAAATCGATTAATCGTCAATTCTAAAGATATGAACAACAAGGATTTTATAGCAAAGCTGGCAGAGAAGAGCGGCTATACGCTGGATGACACGCAGAAAATGGTGAATAGTGTCATCGACGCGATGGGGAAGTCTTTCGAAGACGGTAACCCTGTCCATATCTCCAACTTCGGTACTTTCGATGTGAAGAAACGTTTGGAGCGTGTGATGACCAACCCGTCAACAGGGCAGAAAATGCTTGTTCCGCCGAAATTGGTATTGAACTTCAAACCATCGGCAGGTGTTAAAGATAAAGTAAAAGGTGGAGGTGAAGCGTAATGGTAAAGATATTGAATGCTGATATTGCCAAGATTGTGGCAAAGAAGAGAAAAATCACAGACAAAAACGCCGAGAGTTTCTTGGTAGATATGTTCGATGTGATTCACGAAGGACTCCATGCCGACAAACAGGTAAAGGTGAAAGGACTCGGAACCTTTAAGATTACTGCCGTGAAGTCGCGTGAGAGCGTCAATGTCAACACTGGTGAAAGAGTCGTCATAGAAGGTCACAGCAAGGTTTCTTTTACCCCGGAGACATCTATGAAGGAACGGGTCAACAAGCCCTTTGCACAGTTTGAAACCGTGATGGTCAATGACCATGTAGATGTTGCCAAGCTTGAAGCTGTCGAGGATGTCACTCCTGACAAGGAAGAGGCTGGAGCGGAAGAAGTTCCCGTCAAGGCTGAAAAGCCTACCGAAGAGAAACCGGTTCGTCAAGAAGAAACTGTCACAGCGAAGGCTTCTGTTGTGGAAGAAAAAGTTGCTCCGAAAGAAAACGCTGCCACAGCTGAGGCTTCCGTTGAGGAAGAAAAAGTTGCTCCGAAAGAAAATGCTGTTACAGCGAAGGCTTCAGTTGAGGAAGAAAAACCTGCAAAAGAAGAAGTGAGCAAAGAAAAAGAACAGGTAGTAGGACAAAAGATAGTTCAGGAGCAGAAGGTAGAAGTTCCGAAGATGGCAAGTTTGTCATCTGCTGCCGTTGAAACTCCGGAAGCAGAAAGCGACGGTGAAAGTAATGGCAGTAAGAAATGGATATGGATTTGTCTGTTGTGTGTTGCCTGCATAGCCGTGGCTTGTTACTTCGGACGCGGACTCTTCACCCATTCTGAAAGCAAAGATGTCAAAGCCCCCGTTGCTGTTGCCGACACCATTGCTAAAGACAGTATAGCTCCTTCACAGAAAGCAAACGAGCCAGACTTCGACAAGATGAATGCTGACCCGCGTCTGAAATACTGCGCCTACGACATCGTTGGCATAGATACTGTCGTTACATTAGGTGAGCATCAGACGATGCAATCTTACTGTAATGCTACACTTGGCAAGCAAATGATTATTTACTTCCAAGTGCTGAACGACACGACAGAACTTGGTGGTGGTGCCACGATGAAAGTTCCGAAAGTGAAGGTGCGTAAAAGATAATAATGTTTACTTTTTCCGATAGGATTGAAAAAGTTTCTTAAAATGTAGGTTTTAGGAAACTTTTTTAATATTTATTAGTTGCAGTTTTTAGCTTGAAAACGCTTAATATTGTAACTTTGCCTATCTTTTAAAGATAACTGAGTTCCTTATTGCATTTTGCAGAGGAAAAGAGAATGGTAAATAAGTAAAAACATTTAACGAATTAGATATTATGGCAGAAGCTATAGACATCCGTGAGTTGAATGCACGTATCGAACAGAAAAGTGCATTTGTCATCAATCTGACAACAGGAATGGATCGTGTCATCGTCGGGCAGAAGCATCTTGTTGATTCGCTACTTATCGGACTGCTGAGTGACGGGCATATTCTTTTGGAAGGTGTTCCTGGACTTGCCAAGACCCTGGCAATAAAGACTTTGGCACAATTGATTGATTCTAAATACAGCCGTATTCAGTTTACACCAGACTTGTTGCCGGCTGATGTCATCGGAACGATGATTTATTCGCAGAAAGACGAAAACTTCCATGTGAAGAAAGGTCCTGTGTTTGCCAATTTTGTCTTGGCTGACGAAATCAACCGTGCTCCGGCAAAAGTCCAGAGTGCCCTGCTTGAAGCGATGCAAGAACATCAGGTGACCATCGGTGAGAGTACCTTCGCCTTACCCGTACCATTCTTGGTGATGGCAACGCAAAACCCCATTGAACAGGAAGGAACCTATCCCTTGCCAGAAGCGCAGGTGGATCGTTTCATGCTGAAGGTGCTGATTGACTATCCTACGCTGGAAGAAGAAAAACTGATTATCCGTGAAAACCTTCAAGGTGAGTTGCCAAAGGTTACGCCCGTGACAACAGCTGAGGAGATATTGAATGCCCGTCAGGTCGTCAATGAGGTATATATCGATGAGAAAATAGAGCAATACATAGCAGATATCGTCTTTGCCACTCGCTATCCTGACCGTTACCAGTTGCCCGACCTGAAGCAGATGATTAACTTCGGTGGAAGTCCACGTGCAAGTATCAACCTTGCCAAAGCCTCCCGTGCCTATGCTTTCATCAAGCGTCGTGGCTATGTGGTTCCTGAAGATGTTCGTGCCGTAGCACATGATGTGTTGCGTCATCGCATCGGACTTTCCTACGAGGCTGAGGCCAGCAATATCAGTAGCGAGGAGATTGTCAGTCAGATTATTAATAAGGTAGAAGTGCCTTAGGAAACGTGAAGGGTGTAGCGATTGAAGCATGGAAACATCAGAGATACTTCGGAAAGTAAGGAAGATAGAGATTAAGACCCGCGGCCTTAGTCAGAATATCTTTGCAGGGCAATACCATTCAGCCTTTAAAGGGCGTGGTATGGCTTTCTCTGAGGTGCGCGAATATCAGTTTGGTGATGATGTGAGGGATATAGACTGGAATGTGACAGCCCGTTTTCATCATCCTTACGTGAAAGTGTTTGAAGAGGAACGTGAGCTTACCGTCATGCTTCTCATCGATGTTTCCGGTTCGCTTGACTTTGGCACGACACAGAAGATGAAGAAAGAACTGGTGGTAGAGATTGCAGCAACGATTGCCTTCAGCGCCATCCAGAATAATGATAAGATTGGTGTCATATTCTTCTCCAACAAGATTGAGAAGTATATACCACCCAAGAAAGGGCGTAGGCATATTCTTTACATCATTCGTGAGATGTTGGACTTCCATGCAGAGAGTAGCCGTACAGATGTCAACATGGCAGTGGAATTCTTGACACAGGTGATGAAACGCCGTTGTACGGCTTTCCTCATCAGCGACTTCTATACCCGCAACAACTTTGACAGGGCCTTGACCATCGCCAACAAGAAACACGATGTCATAGCCGTTCAGGTTTACGACCCCCGTGCCAAGGACCTTCCAGATGTAGGGCTGCTTAAGGTGAAAGACGCCGAGACCGGACATGAGATGTATGTCGACACGAGTGACAAGCGGCTTCGCCAAGCACATCATGCCTACTGGATGCGCCGTCAGGAATACTTGTATGATGTCTTCACCAAAAGTAATGTCGACCAAATCTCTGTGGCCACCAATGAAGACTATGTAAAAAAGTTGATGACACTGTTTGCGCAACGTAGCTGATAACGCGATAAAAAAATACAGAAAGTGAAGAGGAAATTTATCATAGGACTGTTGATGATACTTGCCGCCATGGGTGTGCAGGCTCAGGTGCATGTCCATGCTCAGATAGATACGACTAAGATTCTTGTAGGCGATCAGGCACACCTCCGTGTAAGCGTTACGGCAAAGGAAGGAACGTCAATCATCTTTCCTTCTTACGAACCAAAGAAAGAGTTGATTCGTGGTGTGGAAGTCGTTGGTACAGAGGGTGATACTATTGATGCTCAAGACGGAAGTAAAACCTTCGAGCGTACCTATACTCTTACGTCATGGGATGAAAGCAAGTATACCATTCCTGCCCAGAAAGTGAAGGTGGGCGGTAAGGACTTTCTAACAGATAGCTTGTCTTTAGAGGTGATGACTATTGAGGTTGATACGCTTCATCCTGAGCAAATCAAGCCAGCCAAGGACATTCTTGACAATCCCTTTTCATGGGCAGAATGGTTGCCCGTGATATTCCTTGTGATGCTTGTCGTTCCGTTGGTGGCTATCATCTATTACCTCTACTCTCGACTGAAAGATAACAAGCCGATAGTCTCTCGTCTACGTTTTGTCAAGAGACTCTTGCCGCACGAGAAGGCGATGAGTGAAATCGAACAGATCAAGCGTGAGCAACTGGCTCGGTCGGAAGACCAAAAGGCATACTATACCAAGTTGACAGACACCTTACGCGAATATCTGGAGGAGCGCTTCGGGTTTACTGCCAAGGAGATGACCAGTGGGGAGATTATTGAGCAGCTGCGAAAAGAGGAAGACCCGCAGAAGATAAGCGAGTTGCGCGAAGTCTTTGCCACTGCCGATCTGGTGAAGTTTGCTAAATACTCGGTTCAGAATAATGAGAATGATCTCTATATGAGTCATGTGGTGAAGTTTATTGAAGACACCAAGCAAGAAGACCAGCCTGCCGTGGAGAAAGTAGGAGGGGAATTCTCTGCCGACGAGGAACGCAGCAAGCGTTCACGCCGTATACTCATCTTGCTGATTGCTCTCGCTTCGATAGCCGTTGTAGCTTTGCTGACCTATATCGGTTGGCAGGTCTATGAGCTGTTAGGATAAATGGAATAAAGTTGTAGGACAAGAAAGGACATTATCATGGAATTTGCAAACTGGGGATACCTGCTACTGCTTCTGCTGCTGATACCTTATATTTGGTGGTATGTGCGGTTCAGAAAGATGAGCGAGCCTACGATGCGCATGAGCGATACTTATGCTTATCAGCATGCTCCTCGCAGTTGGCGCGTCCGTTTGATTCATCTTCCCATGATTCTTCGTTGCCTTGTCTTTGTCCTTGTGGTTCTTGTCTTAGCTCGTCCGCAGACCTATAACGCATGGAGTAATAAGGACGTAGAGGGAATAGACATCATGTTGGCAATGGACGTCTCGACCAGTATGTTGGCAGAAGATGTCAATCCCAATCGAATGGAGGTCGCAAAGGATGTTGCCCACGAATTCATATCTGACCGTCCTAATGACAATATCGGGCTGACCATCTTTGCTGGAGAAGCCTTTACACAGTGTCCGATGACTACCGACCACGCTTCTTTGCTTAATCTTTTGCATAACGTACGTACAGACTTGGCTGCCAATGGTCTCATTGCCGACGGTACCGCTATAGGAATGGGACTTGCCAATGCCGTTTCACGACTGAAAGATTCGAAGGCAAAGAGCCGGATTGTGATTTTGCTGACAGACGGCAGTAACAATAGTGGTGACATATCGCCGATGACAGCTGCCGAGATAGCCAAGAGCTTTGGCATCAGAGTCTATACCATCGGGTTCGGTACCAATGGTATGGCTCGCTATCCTGTCATGATTAACGGTAGTACCCAATATATTCAGGCGAAGGGTGACATCGACTACAAAACCCTCGGTGATATTGCCAAGACCACAGACGGCAATTTCTATCGCGCTACCAACCGGAAGGAGTTGTCGCAGATATACAAGGACATTGACAAACTGGAGAAGACCAAGATGTCGTCCAAATCTTTCTCGCGATACTATGAGGCTTATCAGCCTTTTGCCATCGCTGCCTTCCTGTTATTGTTATTGGAAATCATATTAAGAATGACGGTGTTCAGACGAATACCATAATTAGATAAAAAAGAAAAGGTGCTGACAACGTCGGTTGTTGGTGCTGAAACAAGAATAAGAAATGTTCAGATTTGCAGAACCTATATATCTCTGGCTGTTGCTGCTGATACCCGTATTGGCAGTCTTACGGTTGCAACTATTGCGGAGTCACAGAAGAAAACTTCGCAAGTTCGGCGACCGTGACCTGCTACGGCAGCTCTCGCCTGGAGTTTCTCGTTATCGTCCGCTGTTAAAATTCCTGCTGCAACTGTCAGCTTTGGCTTTACTCATCGTGATTCTTGCCCGACCGCAGATGGGGATGAAATTGTCTACCGATAAGCGTGAAGGTATAGAGACGATCATAGCCCTTGACATCAGCAATTCCATGCTGGCAGAGGACGTTTCTCCTTCTCGTCTGGCTAAGAGTAAGTTGATGGTAGAAAACTTGGTAGATCATTTCAGTAAGGACAAAATTGGACTCATCGTCTTTGCCGGAGATGCTTTTGTACAGTTACCTATTACCAGCGACTATGTGTCAGCTAAGATGTTCTTGCAAGACATAGACCCGTCGCTTATTGCCTCGCAAGGAACTGATTTAGGGGGAGCTATCAATCTGGCTATGCACAGTTTCACACAAGACACTTCGACGGGAAAGGCTATCGTTGTCATTACCGATGGTGAGGATCATGAAGGAGATGCCGAGGAAATGGCAAAAGCTGCTCAGAAGCAGGGCATCAATGTCTTCATCTTGGGCATCGGTTCAACAGCTGGCGCTCCTATTCCCCAGTCAGACGGAGGCTACATGAAAGACAAGGATGGTCAGACTGTGATGACAGCCTTGAACGAGAAAATGTGCAAGGATATTGCAGAAGCAGGTAAGGGCACCTACATACATGTTGACAACAGCAGTATTGCAGAGGAACAACTTGACCGTGAGTTGTCGAAACTGCAAAGCGGGGAGATTTCTACGGTGGTCTATAGTGACTACGATGAACAGTTTCAGGCTGTTGCCATCTTGGTGCTTCTGCTGCTCATCATAGAGATTGTCATACTCGAAAGTAAAAACCCAGTCACCCAGGGGTGGCGACTATTCAACAGGAGCAAATGAAAAGATTAATATATATACTCATTCTTGTTGTCTGTTCTCTGATTCATGCTCAGGCACAGAGTGACAGGCAATATATACGTGAGGGGAACCGGCTCTATCGTAGTGGGAAGTATACTCAGGCTGAGACTTCATACAGGAAGGCTATAGACAAGAACCGCGGCAATCATATTGCTGTCTATAATCTGGGATGTGCGCTGATGCGTCAACACAACGACTCCGCTGCCATCGAGCAGTTTTCCAATGCCGCCGTAATGACGACAGACAAAGCCAAGCGTGCCTTGTCTTATCATAATATAGGTGTCCTTTATCAACAGAAGAAAAAATACAAAGAAGCAATAAGTGCCTATCAAGACGCTTTGCGAAATAATCCTAAAGATAATGATACCCGTTACAATTTTGTCTTGTGTAAGCGTTTGTTGAAACAACAGCAGCAACAACAACAGCAACAGCAAAACAAAAACAATAGTGACAATCAGCAGAATCAAGATAAACAAGACCAGAAACAACAGGATCAAGATAAGAATAAGAATCAGCAAAATAACGACAAACAGCAGCAGCAGCCTAAGGAGCAGATGAGCAAGGAGAATGCAGAACAGCTTCTGAATGCTGCCATGCAGGAAGAAAAGGCTACTCAAGAGCGTCTGAAGAAGGCCATGCAGCAGCCACAACGTCGTAAACTGGATAAGAATTGGTAAATATAATCATGAAGCGATACAGTTGCATCATATTATTGTTAGTGGCGAGTCTCGCCATTTTTGCACAACGACTTACTGTGCATGCACCCAGTCATGTTAGTGTGGGTGAGCAGTTTCAGATTGACTATGAAGTGAACACCCAGGATGTACGTGGCATTCATCTTGGTCGTGTTCCTGACGGTATTGAGATTCTTTATGGTCCAAGTATGTCGTCACAGTCGAGTTTCCAAATGGTCAACGGTCATACCAGCAGCACATCGACGGTGACCTACTCCTATATTGCTGTAGCAACGAGAAAAGGATCTTATGTCATTCCTTCTGCACAAGTACTTGTTGGAAGTAAACATCTGGCTTCATCTGCCGTCAAGGTAACGGCATCAGGAGCAAGCCGTGCCTCTTCTGGTAAAAGTTACCAGCAAGATGATGACGACGTTTATACCTATCACCACCGTTCACAAGCTAATGTTCGCAGCGGCGAGGACCTTTTCATCCGCGTCAGTGCCAGCAAGCGGCGAGTTCATGAACAAGAACCTATCCTGCTTACCTATAAAGTGTATACGTTAGTTGACCTGACCAACCTCGACGGAAAGATGCCCGACCTGAAAGGGTTCCATACGCAGGAGGTGAAGCTGCCGCAACAGAAAATCTATCATCGTGAAACGCTTAATGGAAGAAGTTATAACTGCGTTGTTTGGAGTCAGTATGTCATGTATCCTCAGATGACTGGCAAGTTGGAGATACCACCTATCCATTTCAATGGTATTGTCATGCAGGAGTCACGTGACCCATTCTCGTTCTTTACCAATGGGGGCTACGAAGAAGTGCACCGTAGCATCAAGGCAGATGGGCTGACGATTCAGGTCGACCCGTTGCCGACGCGTCCGAAAAACTTTTCTGGAGGTGTAGGACGGTTTAGTGTTTCAGCCCAGTTAAATAAGGAAGAAGTGAAGGCTGGGGACCCGGTAAGCATGCGGCTTGTCGTCAGTGGTGTGGGTAACTTGAAACTTCTCAAACAGCCAGACGTTATCTTCCCTGACGGCTGGGATAAATATGATGCTAAGGTAACCGACAAGACCCGTCTGACATCGAATGGTGTTGAGGGGAATATGGTTTATGACATTCTTGCCGTACCCCGTCGTGAGGGAACCTATACCATTCAGCCAGTACTTTTCACTTATTATGATACGGGTACCAATGGCTACAAGACCATCCAGACTAAGCCCTTCACGGTAAAAGTGTCACCCGGCAACGGCACTCAGAACGACATGAGTGACTTTACTGCAAGCGGAGGCAATGATATCCGTCCCATCAAAACCGGTAAGGTCAAATTACATGGCGTAGATGAGTTCTTCTTCGGCTCATGGCTGTATTGGTTTTGGGTGCTCTTGTTCTCTGCAGCTTTCATAGCTATTCTCGTCATGTTCAGGAAGACCGCTCTTCAACATGCTGATGTGGCCAGGATGCGAGGTAAGAATGCCAACAAGGTGGCCACCAAGCGACTGAAGACAGCCCATACGCTCATGAAAGCCGGTCAATCTGACGATTTCTATGATGAAGTGCTACGCACTCTTTGGGGATATGTCAGCGACAAGCTGAATATGCCGCTCGAACAACTTTCACGAGACAACATCAGCGAACAGTTTGCCAGACTCCATGTCGATGAAGTAACCGTCAGCCGCTTCCTGAATGCTCTTGATGAATGTGAGTTTGAGCGTTATGCCCCAGGCGATGCCAAAGGTAATATGAACAAGACGTTTGAGGCTGCCATGACAGCCATCACCGATATTGAAGAGTCTATTAAGAAGATGGAAAAAGAACGCTCACATACGGGTACGACCCTATTGCTGTTGCTATTTTTGTTGTCATTTATGCCGCTCTCGGCAGTTGCCATCACTAAAGAGAATGCCGACACGGAATACAAGAAAGGCAACTATCAGCAAGCCGTAAAAGACTATGAGGAATTGCTGAAAGGTGGTGTCTCTTCGGAGCTTTACTACAATCTTGGTAATGCCCAATTCAGGTTGGACAATATCCCACAGGCTGTATTGGCTTACGAGCGTGCGTTGCTGCTGTCGCCTGGTGATGAAGATATCCGGTTTAACCTGCAGATGGCACGTTCAAAGACCATTGACAAAATCACGCCAGCGTCACAGATGTTCTTTGTAACGTGGTATCAGTCATTGGTGAGTGCGCTCAGCGTAGACGGTTGGGCATATATAGCTATCTTCAGCCTCTTCATGCTCATTGTCTTGCAGATGGTCTACTTAGTTGCAGAACGCATATGGTTGCGTAAGGCAGGCTTTTTCGGAGGCATTATCTTCTTTCTTTTCTTCATCGCTGCTAACGTCTTTGCATGGCAGCAGCGCGACCAGCTTGCCAACAGAAGCGGAGCCATCGTTGTTACTTCCTCCGTATCGGTAAAGAAGACTCCTTCCCAAACGGCGCAAGACAGTTTTGTCCTGCACGAAGGGACGCGGGTTGACGTGACAGACCAGTCTGTGAAGGACTGGTGTCAGATTCGGCTTGCTGACGGTAGGGAAGGGTGGATGCCAGTTTCAAGTATAGAACATATATAATATGCAAGCCATGGATATCGAACGTCTCATCGTCATGGACAAGCAACTCCTCATGTTTTTCAATGGGAGCGATTCTTCGTTTGCAGATGCAGTGGTATTGTCCCTTACCAATGCCCTGACATGGGTGCCGCTCTATGTGGCGTTGATCTATTTGGTCGTGAAAAACAATGGCAAGTTTGTTCAGGCCCTTTTGGTTATCTGTGCCGCCTTATTGTGCATTCTGTTGGCATCAGGGCTTTCGGGAATAGTCATGAAACCTTGGGTCGGACGCCTTCGTCCTTCACTCGACCCTGCCATGTTCGGTGTCGTCAAGTTGGCAAAGGGTTATACAGCTTCAGGTTTCAGCTTTTTTTCTTCCCATGCAGCCAACACCTTTTCGTTGGCGGTTTTTCTCAGTTTGGTTGTTCGCAGCCGCTTCCTGACCTTCGCCATGCTCTTTTGGTCGTTAGTCAATGCCTGGACACGACTCTATCTCGGCGTCCACTATCCTTCCGACATTTTCGTTGGTCTGTGTTGGGGGGCGCTCGTAGGCTTTGTCGTTTATGTGCTTTTCTCTTTCTTGTATATGAAAGTGACCGATAAGCTGCACTATATCTCGTCCCAGTATACCCGTTCCGGTTATAGTTTTTCAGACATCAATGTGGTCCTGTCCGTTATGTCACTCACTTTTCTGGCAGTTCTCTTCAGAGCAGCCTCAGTCAGTTGACAATCGACAGCCTTCAATTTTCAATTTTTAATCTTTAATTTTTCATCTTTCATCTTTAATTAGTCTTTCCCATGATAACCAAAAATATTCATATCTCCGATTACGATTATCCGTTGCCCGATGAGCGCATCGCCAAATTTCCACTCAGCCAGCGTGATTCCAGCAAACTGCTGTTGTACAAGCATGGCACCCTGGGTGAGGATATCTTCTCCAACCTGCCCAGCCACCTGCCAGAAGGTGCACTGATGGTGTTTAATAACACCAAGGTCATCCAGGCACGCATCCATTTCCGCAAAGCATCGGGAGCACTCATAGAAGTCTTCCTGTTGGAGCCGGTTCGCCCCCGTGACTACGAGCAGATGTTCCAGAGCCGTCAGGAGTGCTCATGGGTCTGCATGGTGGGCAACCTGAAGAAGTGGAAGGAAGGTACGCTGACGCGGCTGATAGAAACCCCACAGGGCATGATTCAGGTGACGGCTTCTCGCCGTGGAGAGCATGCTACTGGTCAGTTGATAGACTTTTCATGGTCGTTTGTTTCCGATTCCTCCTCATCTTCGCAGGCTGCAACGCTTTCCTTTGCAGAACTCATCGACATTATCGGAGAGCTGCCCATTCCTCCATACCTTCATCGCGATACGCAAGAGAGCGACAAGACTACCTATCAGACGGTCTATTCCAAAGTAAAGGGAAGCGTCGCAGCACCCACAGCAGGTTTGCACTTTACCGAACAGGTGCTGTGCCAACTCGACAGCCGCGGCATAGACCGTGAAGAGGTGACCCTGCATGTAGGTGCAGGAACGTTCAAACCGGTCAAGAGTGAGGAAATAGCGGGGCACGAGATGCATACCGAGTATGTCAGCGTCCAGCGGAAGACCTTGGAGCGGCTCTTGCAACATGACTGTAAGGCCATAGCCGTCGGCACCACTACCGTGCGAACTCTGGAGAGTCTCTATTATATAGGAGTCAGACTTCATGAAAATCCTGAAGCCTCAGCAGAACATCTCCACGTGAGCCAGTGGGAACCCTACGAGACGCAACCCACGCTCAGCCCCCAAGAAGCCATCCGCGAGATTCTGTCCTACCTTGACAGGCACCAGTTGAACACCCTTCACGCCAGTACGCAGATTATCATTGCTCCCGGCTATGAGTTCAAGATAGTCCGCATGCTCATCACCAATTTCCATCAGCCCAAGAGCACCCTCCTTCTGCTTGTCAGCGCTTTCCTCCACGGTGACTGGCGCCGCATCTACGACTATGCCCTCGACCGTGACTTCAGATTCCTTAGCTACGGTGACAGTTCGCTGCTGATTCCATAAGCGGATGGTATAAATAAAACAGTATGAATCTTTTGGTGACCGTCATACCACATGCTGGTCGCCGTCATACCATCATGTGGTATTTACAATACCAAGTGTTGGTACCAGCAATACCATACGCTGGTACTTGCAGTACCAACGCCTGGTACTCTTGGTACCAATGTCTGGTACTCTTAGTACCAACGCTTGGTACTATGAGTACCAAACGTTGGTATCTGTTTTGGTACTGTAGTTTAACGATTTTAGTTGACTTGTAGTTTAACGATTTTAGTTGACTACTTTGAGTCTTATTTGTAGTTGTGGTTGACTTTGGTTAATACTTAGTTATACTTTTAGTTGACTCTCTTTTTGTTTACTTTTAATTTCAGTTGCTATCAGTTTCTTATTAGTCAC
>ODAI012232326.1_pt1 | contig 18682 bp, 22 predicted proteins | sample 1539321 | NCBI WGS metagenome assembly ODAI01 (sample SAMN02144231, study PRJEB22623) | gut metagenome | biome: sheep rumen | host: Ovis aries | place: New Zealand
CCCGCACAGTGCAACACCGGTTCCGGGTACGGAAGTGGTTTTGATGGGTTTAGGCCGCTTGGCAAGGATGGCAAGGATGGTAAGCCCGATGGTGATGGGAAACTTACCAAGGCTGATTTCCTGAAAAAGCCTTATGCAGAACGCATGAAGTTTTACAATGAAAACCCGGAAGGTTACCGGGAACTTATGAATTCTTAATACAGAAAGGAATATGAAAAATGGCTAACGAAAAGACCAAGCTGAATGACATTATCAACCCCGAAGTTATGGGTGATATGATCGAAGCAAAGATTACCGCCCAGTGCAAACTTACCCCCTATGCCGCTGTTGATACCACCCTTGAAGGTGTTCCCGGCGATACCAAGACCGTTCCTTGCTGGAACTATATTGGTGATGCGGAAGATTTTGACGTTGAAGCCGCCGCTGATACCGATGCCGAAATGGAAACCACCAAGCTTACCGCTGGTAAGACTACCTTCACCATTAAGTGTGCTGGTAAGTCTGTTTCCATTCTTCAGACCGCTATCAATTCTGGCCTTGGTGACCCCATTGGTCAGGCTGAAACCCAGCTTGCCAAATCCATTGTTGGTAAGGTTGACAATGATCTGATGGACGCTATCAAGACCGCCGCAACCGCCGCGCAGCCCACGGTTCAGATTGTCGGTGATGGTACTGCCGCTATCAGCTATGAGGGCATTGTTGACGCTAACTGCAAGTTTGAGGATGAGGAAGATGGAATTGACAAGGTTCTGTTCATTCACCCCACGCAGGAAGCAACCCTTCTGAAAGACCCCAGCTTTATCAGCGCTGATAAGTTTGAAGCCGGTGTTGCCGTGAATGGCGCTATTGGTAAGATTGCGGGTGCATGGGTGAAGAAATCCAAGAAAGTTCCCCTTGTCGGTAATGCTTACCTTTGCCCGGTTATCAAGACTGAACCCGATTCCGAGGAAACCGAGTACACGGAAGGTGAGCTTCCCGCCCTTACTATCTTCCTGAAAAAGAATACTCAGGTTGACCATGAGTGGTTCCCCAAGAAGCAGCGTCACGATATTACCGCCGCTAAGTATTACGGTGTTGCTATCACCAATGCGACTAAGATCGTGGTTGCCAAGTTCAAGAAGGTCGTAAGCGCCTAATCAATCCTTGAAGGGGGATAAACCATGATTGTTGATGTTGAAACCTTAATTTCAATGACTGAATTCCGGGGACTTTCGGAAGCGGAATTGAAGCAGAAACTAAAGGCTATTGAGTTAGCAATCAGGGCATATACCAACAATAACTTCCAGAACCGTTGTGTTAGGTTTGAAGCAAAGACCTATTCTGATAAGGTTTATGGAACTTCCCCCTTCTTGCGGGTTGGTGATACAATCCAAATTTCCAAATCCGGGGTGAATGATGGAATCTATACGATTACCGAAATCACCCCGGAATTTATCAGGCTTGATACCACACTTCTTTTCATGGTGAATTACAACCTTATCACCAAGGTTGAATACCCGGTTGACATTGTTCAAGGGGTGATAAACTTGATGAAATGGGAAGTGGAAAATCGTGAAAAGGTCGGTATCAAGTCTGAAACGCTATCAAGGCATAGTGTAACCTACTTTGACCAAGACGCTAATAACACGGTTATGGGTTACCCCGTTGCGCTGCTTGGATTTCTTCAACCTTACATGAAAGCGAGGTTCTAACCATGAAGCGGATTGGTGGTAATCTTCAAGCCCTGTTGCAAGTCAAAGATGAAGGTGAAAAGAATGCCATTGGTGAACGTGTTCACATTTGGGATGATGTTACCGCCTTGAAGGGTTGGCTTGATCTTACAACCGGTGATTCCCATTACAGTAACTTTGATGCAAAGATTCAGGAAAGCACCCATGTTTTTCTTTGTGATTTCACAAGCCTAAAGGGGCTTAGTAAAAGATGGGTTTGGAATCCGTTTAACTTCCTTACCGGGGTGATTGACACCAAATATAGAAGCCGGTGGAAGTGGAATCCTTTTAGCTTCATTTCTGGAAACATCAATAACTATGATCTGGATGCCCCGGTTGTGGATGTAACAAGCGAAAATGCACGGATGGTAATTCAAGGGTTGGTGTATGACATTCTTTTGATTGATAACCCAATGAACATGAATGAACACCTTGAAATCTATCTTAGGTTTGTGGGTGGTCAATCATGATTCAGTACACTAACAACAGTGCAAAAGTAAAAACAGCTATAAACACCGCCGTTAAGAATTTCTTGACAGAAGCCGGTGGAGAAATTCAAGCGGCAACAATCCGAAATTCCCGGACTGATACAGGCCAAACCAAGGGTTCTTATGAATATAAGGTTGTGACCGGCAATGATGAAGGAACAGTTTATGTAGGTTCTAACTATCAAAATGCCATTTGGGAAGAATACGGAACGGGTGAATATGCCCTTCAAGGCAACGGGAGAAAAACCCCGTGGGTTTACAAAGATCGTTTTGGGAAATGGCATAGAACAAAGGGCAAGACACCCAATAAGCCGCTAAAGAAAGCTTTTGATTCCCTTTCCGGGAAGCTGGAAGCCCGGTTAGCAGCGGTGTTGAAATCAATCTAAAGGGGGTAGGTTACTATGAACATTTTGGGCTTGGTAGATAGCAAGCTTGAATCCGCTGGTGTTCCGTATGAATACGGGGAATGGAGTTCAACAGTAACTTACCCCTATTTTGTCGGTTCTTATGCAGAAACGGATTACAGGTATGAAGATGATTGTACCATTGGAACATTCACTATTGATGGATGGGCAAGGGGTTCAAGCAACAAACTTGAACTTTTCAACAATCGGGAAATCATTAAAAACCTGTTTGATGATCTGCAAGAAATCCATGATGATACCTTGTATTTTATCCGGTACGGGGGTTGTCAGGAAATTCCCACGGGGGAAAAGGAACTTTCCCGGATTCAGATTACCCTATATACAAACTTTTGGAAAGGAATTGAAGAATAATGCCTTTTAATTTCAAGAAACATGGTATCACTTCCGAAACCGTGAAGAAAATGCTTCTTGGTGCGGGTGTGATCTATAAGAACCTGAAATATACCGCTGGTACTGGCGGTGCGGCTGGTTCTTGGAGTGGTACTGTTCTTGGTGCTACTTCCGGTGGTATCACCTATCACCATGAAATTCAGTGGTTGGAAGTTGAAGTTGACGGTGCAACCGTGCTTGTCAAGGGTGTTTCCCGTCAGAAGGTCGGTGAATCTGCTTACCTTGAAGGTGCTATGACCGAAATCACCGCCGATATTCTGAAAACCGCCCTTCACATGGTAGAAGCCAATTCCGAGGATAGCGCCTATACCAAGTATGTTTCCAAGGAAAATATCAATGAAACGGATGATTACCTTGAAAACATTGCCTATGTGGGTACGCTTTCCAATGGTAAGAATGTAATTATCATTCTTCCCAATGCTATTTGTCTGGAAGCCTTTGAAATCAACCCGCAGAACGCTAATCAGACTACTTTCAATGTGCGGTTTGAATGCACCGCTGATTTGGAGAACGACACCCTGAACAAGCTGGATGTTGCGATTTATTATCCCACGACAACCGCCTAATTCAAGAAAGGACAAGCTGAAATGAAAGCACTTGTTAAAGAAACCTTCAACGATAAGCACACCGGCGAACTTCACAAGGTCGGTGATATTCTGGAAATCACGGATGAACGCTTTGCCGAAATCCTTACCGTTGCCCCGCTGGTTGAAGCTATCCCGGAAGATACCGGTGATGAAGCGCCGGTTGAGGATGCCGCCCCGGAAGCCGGTGAAGCAGAAACCGAAACCAAAACCAAGAAAGGCCGCAAGTAAGCGGAATGGGTGAATAACATGAAGGAAATCAAGTTTAATGATTTAACGGTTGATAATGTCTTTGATTTTTGCGCTGTTCTGGATAAGATCGGCCTTGATGCTATCCTTGGAGCGTTTAACAAAGATGAAATCCTTGCTATGCAGAATGCCGGGGATGATCTGAAATCTATTGGTATTGCCCTTGCTGCAAAGATGGGCGGTATTCTGATTAAGAACCTTTCCGGTGCAAGAAACGAAATCTACACCTTCTTTGCCCGGTGTATGGTTTGGGAAAACGGTTTGCCCGTTACCGCCGATGAAGTGAAAGCCATGAAGCCCGGTTTCTTCCTGAAAGTGCTGAAAGACTTCTTCAAGAAGAAAGATTTAGCTGATTTTTTCGGGGAAGTAGCCGAGTTTGCCGGTATGGAACAGGAAGATTTGAAGAACTAATTTACTTCCGATATGCTAACCCTTGTGATTACCTGAATAGGGCAATCCGGGGAGCAAGATTTTATACAGCGGTCAACACAATTCTTCAAAAGGATGATGAAGAAAAATGTTGGTCGCTGTATTTGTCTTGTTTGGGGAATCCCTTTAGTGAACAGCAGAATGAAACCTTTGAAGAATTCCTTGCCCGTGCCAAATCACAACCGGCAACCGGTAACCAAATCACAGAACCGGGAATGACCGATTCTGAAATGAAAAAACAAATTACCAAGGCTAATCAAATTTTAGGCGGGTTTGTACCGCCGAAGTGAAAGGGGGCTAAACCGGTATGGAAGTATTTTCCTTGGTAGGAAAAATAGCAGTAAACTTTTCTGATGCCCTTACCAAGATTGACAGGGTTTCAAATGCTGCCGATGATGCCGCCGATTCACTTAATGATGTTTCTGATGCCGCCGAAGATTCACAGAAGCCTATTAAGGGTTCGGGTGATGCTGCCGCCGATGCGGATAGTAAATTTTCCACATGGCAAATGACCCTTGCAAATCTGGCGGCAAACGCTATACAGGGTATCATTCACAAGGTCGGGGAACTTGCCGCTAAAATCGGTGAATTTGCGGCAAGTTCTGTAAGAAACTTTGCAGATTTTGAACAGTTAGCCGGTGGAACTGAATTGATGTTTGGTGAAGCCGCTGATTTTGTTATGCAGAAATCAGAACAGGCTTATAAAACTGTTCAAATGTCGCAGAATGATTATCTGCAACAGGTAAACGGGTTTGCTGTTGGCCTGAAAACCGCTTTGGGCGGGAATGAACAAGCAGCAGCGGAATTAGCTGATAGGATTATTACAGCGGAAGCGGATATTGTAGCCGCAACCGGTAATAGTCAAGAAGCGGTTCAAAATGCGTTCAATGGCATAATGAAAAGCAATTATACCATGCTGGACAACTTGCAGCTTGGTATTACCCCCACAAAAGAGGGCTTTCAGGAAGTCATTGACAAGGTTAATGAATGGAATGCTACACAAGGCCGGGTTACCAATTACACCATTGATAACCTTGCTGATTGTCAAGCTGCCCTTGTTGACTATGTAGAAATGCAAGGGTTAGCCGGTTATGCTTCCAATGAAGCCGGTTCAACAATTCAAGGTTCTTGGAGCAGCGTTTTAGCCCTGTTTGAGAATATCAAAACTAAGGTAGGAACGCAGCTTGCACCGGTGGTAATGGGATTCCTTCAACAGCTTTCCGGTTGGATGGATACCGTTGATTGGGATGCTTTCGCCGCTAAACTTGGTGAATCCTTTGGTAAGCTTACTGAATGGATAGGTTCTATTGATTTCACAACCTTCTTTGATGCCGGTATCAACGGGGTTACCACTTTCATTGAAAAGCTTGGTGGACTGATTGAAAAAGTAATTTCAATCATTGAGGGTTTCAGCGGGTTCATGGACACGCTTCAAACCCTTTGGCCTATTATCCTTGGTGTTGCAACGGCAATAGGAACTTTTTCAGCGGCTTTGAAGATCGTTGAAATTGTCAAGGGTGTTGCAACTGCTTTGCAAGGGCTTTGGGCTGTTCTAATGGCAAATCCCATTGTTGCTATCGTTGCGCTGATTGCCGGGTTGATTGTGTACCTTGTGAATCTTTGGAACACCAATGAAGAATTCCGAAACAAGGTAATTGAAATCTGGAATGCCGTGAAAACCGGTATCACCAATGCGGTAAACGCTATCAAAACCGGTGTAACCAATGCTTTCAATGCCGTAAAGAATACAGTAACCAATATCTTTAATGGTATCAAAAATACCGCTACAACTGTTTGGAACGGTATCAAAGACACCATTTCAAATGCCGTGAACGGGGCTAAAAATACCGTTTCTAATGTTCTGAATGCCATAAAAAGCACCTTTACAACGGTGTTCAATGGAATTAAATCTTTCCTTTCGCCGGTTGTCGATTGGTTGAAGGGTATCTTTAATTTCCAATGGAGTTTACCCCATATCAAGCTTCCCCATTTCAGTATCAGCGGAAGCTTTAGCCTTAATCCCCCTTCCATTCCACACTTTAGCGTTTCTTGGTATAAGAAAGCTATGGAAGATGGTATGATTCTTAATGAACCTACTATTTTTGGGTTCAATCCTAAGAAGAATCAGTTCCTTGCCGGGGGCGAAGCTGGAAGTGAAACCGTGGTTGGTACTGATAACCTTATGGGTATGATTCGGAATGCTGTTACCGGGGAAAATAGTGAAGTGGTTGAAGTCATTACCTTCCAGCTTGAAAGGCTGTTTGATCTGCTTGCCTATTATCTTCCCGCTTTGGCAAACCTGAAAATGGTGCTTGATTCCGGGGCGCTGGTTGGTGAACTTGCCCCGGATATGGATGATGAATTAGGCAACCGCTATAAACAGAAAGAAAGGGGTGTTCTTGCGTGAAAGGGATAATCTTTGGGGATAAACATTCTTTTGATGATCTGGATTTGATCTTGAACAGCAAAGAAATACCCCTTCCAGACCCTAAAACCTATACCCTTGATGTTCCCGGTGCTGATGGTCAACTTGATCTTTCAACCGCCCTTACCGGTGGTTACATGACCTATAAGAACCGGGAACTTCAATTTAATTTCACTATCAATAAACCCTTTGAGCAATGGGAACAGGTGAAAAGCAAAGTTGCCGCTTTCCTTCATGGGAAAACCATGAAGGTTCAAGTGGAAGCTGATGAAGGGTTTTATTATTATGGTCGGTGCTGGATAAGCAATCAGGCCACAAAGAACCCTAAAGCAACCCTAACCATTTCCGTTGATGCAGACCCTTACAAATATGATGTTCTGGATTCCACAGAAAGAACAGAATGGGAAGGGTTTGACGGTAACCCCCTTTCATGGAATGCGGAAATCACGGTTGCCGATGATACAACCACCATTGTTCCCCCGCAAAAAATGCGGGTTGTTCCTACAATCAATGTTTCCGATGATATGACCCTTGTTTACAAGACTACACAACACGCTTTGTATGCCGGGGATAATATCATTCCTTCTGTTGTTCTTACCGAAAACCAAGCGGATAACACCCTTGAATTTCTTGGAACGGGAACGGCAACAATTAACTTCCGTGGGGGTGTGCTGTAATGTATCAGATTTCATGTGATGGGTACATTCTGCATGATGTAAGACTTGATAAAAGATACCGGGTGATGAATCCTAAGTGTGAACTGGAAACTAACACCGCTGGTAAGCTTACCTTCAAGATTGCACCAACACACCCCTATTATGACAAAATCAATAAGCTTGCAAGTGAAATTCAACTTACCCAAGATGGGGAATGGGTGTTTTCCGGTAGGGTGCTGAATGATGAAAGTGATTTTCACAATGTCAAGCACGTTGAATGTGAAGGGGAACTTTGCTATTTAGGCGATTCAAACCAACACACCGCTGAATATCATGATATTTCTGTACATGACTATTTTGAAACCTTAATTTCAAAACATAATGAACAGGTTGAAGCTAAGAAGCGGTTCACGGTTGGCACGGTCAATGTTGAAGATAACAATGATTCCCTTTACAGGTTTTCCAATTATGAAACCACCCTTGAAACCATTAAAAGCAAGCTGGTTTCCCGGTTGGGCGGTTATGTAAGAACCCGACACTATAACGGGATTACTTACATTGACTATGTAAATTCCTATGGGAATGTGAACAATCAGGAAATCAACTTTGGGAAAAATCTTCTGGATTTGAAAAAGTATGTCAAGGGGGAAGATATAGCAACCGCTATTATCCCCCTTGGTGCTGCAACCTATGATTCAGAAACCGGAACAGAAACCCGCCTTACCATTGCTGATATAAATGATGGGGTGGATTATGTTTATGATGCTGATGCCGTTGCCGCTTTCGGTTGGATTTTTGCGGTTGTCAGATGGGATGATGTGACAGTTGCCGAAAACCTGAAACGAAAAGCGGAACAGGAATTAGCCCTTAGAAAGCTGCTTGCAATCAGGCTTGAACTTAACGCTATTGATTTGCATTTGTTAGATGTAGAGATAGAAAGGATTAAGCTTGGTGATATGATTCGGGTGATTAGCGCCCCACATAATTTAGACCGGTATTTGATGGTTTCCAAAATGACCATTGACATTGAAAACCCGGCTAAGAATTCCATTGTGTTAGGGTACACCACAAGCAGCCTTACAGACCTTACCAACAAAGACGATATTGAAGAACGGGTTTCCACTATCATTACTGATTTGGGTGTGAAACAGGAAATCACCAATATCAAGAATGAAGTGAAAACTTTTCAAAGCGCCCTTGAACACAACAATGATTCAATCTTAGCTTCCGTTTCTTCAAACTATGCTTCTAAAAGTGAGCTGCAACAGGTCAATGAAAGCTTCACAACCCAATTAAGCATTCTGGATAACAGTGTTGAATTGAAGTTTGACACTTTTCAATCTCAAACTGAACAGATTGAAGGAATGATTACTTCTAATCAGCAGCTTCTTGAAGAATACATTAGGTTTCAGGGTGCTTTGATTGAATTGGGCAGAGTGGGCAATAGCTTTGTTGCCAAGCTTTCAAATGAAAAGCTTGCATTCTTACAGGATAATGTTGAAATTGCTTATATAAGCAATAACAAGCTTTATATAACAGATGCAGAGGTTAGAAACAAGTTGACCATTGGTAATGCAACCAATGGTTATTTTGATTTCATCCCCCGTGCTAATGGAAATCTTTCTTTGAAGTGGAGGGCTAACTAATGGCAAGTTCTGGATATTGTGATACCCCTACTTATAAAGAATTAACCCTTAGATTCTATTGGACGCAAACCCCGGATGTTAATAATAACCGGTCAGTTATTAACTGGTCGGTTACCGGTTACATCAATTCCGGTTATGTGGTTTGTTCCGAAATGAACCTTATTGTTAATAATACAAGTGTTTATTCCCTTCCACAGTCAAACCATGTTTCAGTAAGAAACGGTGACACTTTCGCTTCCGGTTCGTTCTATCTAAACCATGCTTCCGATGGAACAGCAACCATGACAGTTGATTGTGGTATTGGTGTTTACGAATGGGCTATTAACAAACACGCAACCGGAACATGGACACTTGACCCCATAGGCGGGGCTTCAACCGTTTCCGTTTCCGGGGCTTTCACAATGGGTTCTTCCGGTACAATTAGCATTTCCAGAGCAAGCAGCGCCTACACCCATACCCTTACTTATGCTTTTGGTAGCGCTTCCGGTACGATTACCACAAAAACAAGTTTAACTTCCGTTTCTTGGACACCCCCCTTAACACTTGCAAATCAGATTCCCAGCGCTGTAAGTGGAACGGGAACAATCACTTGTTATACCTACTATGGAAACACCTTGGTTGGAAGTTCAACCTGTTCATTCACCGCTAATGTTCCCGCTTCTGTAAAACCGTCAATCAGTAGCTTCACGGCAAGCCGGGTTGATAATGATGTACCTTCTTCATGGGGTATCTATGTACAAGGTAAATCACAATGTTATCTTTCCGCTTCTGCTTCCGGTTCATACAGTTCAACCATAAGAAGCTATGCAATTAAACAGGGTGATACAACCCTTGCTTCTGCTTCCAGTGTTACCACCCCGATTTTAGCGGTAGCCGGTCAGATAACATATACCGTGATAGTTACAGATTCCAGAGGTAGAACGGCAAGCGCAACCGTAACAATCACAGTTGAAGCTTATTTGACCCCATACGCCACAAACATTCTTTCTCAAAGATGCCTTTCAGATGGTACGGTGAGTGATGAAGGTACATACATCAAAACAACCGCAACCATAAACTATACTTCATTTTCCGGGAAAAACAGTTGTTCCGTAAAGCTTTATTATCATAGAGCGGGGGAACAGTCTTGGACGCTGGTACAGAATTCTTATACTTCCGGGAATACAGTATTGTTTAACGCTGCCGCAAGTGTGGATTATAGCTATGAAGTCATGTATGAAATGACTGATGCACTTACCACAGTGCAGCGAATTGATGAAGTATCTTCTGGATTTACCACCATGGACTTTAGGAAAGGCGGAAGGGGTGTAGCTATTGGGAAGGTTTCGGAAGTAGATGATTTGTTTGATGTGGCTATGAATGTTAAATTTCACGCCGGTTTCACTATTGTTGAAAATGGTGTGAGTTATGATGTTCTGGCGCTACTAAAGAGAATCAATTAAAGAAAGGATTTGAACTATGGCAAACATTGACCCTTATCTGAAAGAAATATCTGATGCCGTATATGGTGAAGAAGTCAGGGGTTCAATCATTAACGCCTTGAAAAAGGTGAATGATGATAATGAATCTTACATTGAAATCAAGAATGAAATCATTCAGGCCAAGGATGATATTGATGCCGATTTACAGGAATTTTCCGGGTTGATCGAAGAAGCAGACACTAAGAAAGCTGCCCTTTCTGAAACCATTGGAGAAGCTAACACGGCTGATGAATCCCTTAGTGCAAAGATTAGAACCGCTGGAACGCTGAAAGATGATCTTCAAGCCCTTGAAGATGCTTCCGGTGATCTGGTTACCGCCCTGAATGCTGCTAAAGGTCAGGCCGAAACCGCAAAAGAAAACCTTGATACTTCCATTGAACAGGGTACAGCAAAGAAAACCGCCCTTGATGAAAGCATTTCCGGGGCTGGAACGGCGAAGCAGAATCTTGATGGTAGTATTCAGACCGCAACCACTAAGAAAACACAGCTTGATTCCAGCATTGAAGCGGCTGGAACTTCCAAACAGGCGCTTGATGCTTCTAAACAGGCCGCTGATACCGCTAAAACAAATCTGGATGGGAGCATTACCACAGCGGGTGAGAAAAAGACCGCCCTTGATGGGAGTATCACGGAAGCGGGAAATAAGAAAACCGCTTTGGATGAATCCATTACTGATGCCGGGGAAGCTAAGACTGATCTTGATGGGAGCATTGAAACCGGGAACACCTTGAAGGGTAATCTTGACACGGCAAACGATGAAGCAACCGACAATATCAATGATCTTACCACCCGGAACGCAACAGCGGAACAGAACATTGTTGATCTTAGGGCGGCAATGCAAGACGCTGATGAAATCCTTACCGGGGTGGAAGATATTAAAGCCTATATTGGTTACCCGGATGAAGATATTGTTGGTGTTCAGGTTGATCTTGAAAACAAGACCTTTTCCCGGCTTGCCGGTGCTTATGGCCTTATTCCCGGAACAGACTTTGACCCTTACCCCATGTTTGGTAACCGCCGCCGCTGCAATGTTGCCGATGATGGAACTATCAACGCTTACTTTGGTGATGCCGGGTATGTGGAAGATGGTTCTAATGGCCAGGTGATGGTTTATCAGCCTAAGTTTTATTACAAGGTTGTTCCCCTGAAACTTGAAGCGCAAGCGGACGGGGTAGGTTATCATATCCGCAAAGCAAACTATTACCTTTCCGCAACCGCTAAAGAAGGGTTCAAGCTTCACCCGGCTTTCAAGGATGTAAACGGTAATGAAGTTGATTATATCCTTCTTCCCGCTTATGAAGGTTGCCTTTATGATACTTCTGCCGGGGTTTATCTTACCAAGGATGAACAGGTGATGAACACCGCAGAAGATAAGCTTTCTTCCATTGCCGGGGTAAAACCCGCTTCCGGTGTAACCCAGCAGCTTACCCGCCCCAATGTTGAAATCCTTGCACAGAACCGGGGCGCTAACTGGCACGGGTACACTATTCAGGCCGCTTCCGCTAACCAAATGCTTATGTTGGTTGAACTGGCTGGAAACTTCCAGACTGTTGTTGGTCAGGGGGTTGTTTCTATCAGTGATTCCCCGAATACCACAAACAACAGTTCTTACACCGGTTCAACCGCTTCCCTTGGTAATGGCACGGGTAGAGCAGCCGAAACTATCAATGAACGTAATGGAACGGAATACACCGAAACCGCCGATGGTAAAACCGCTGTTTCCTATCGTGGTATGGAAAACCCGTGGGGTAACATTTGGGATTTTGTGTATGGTATCAACATTCACGGCAACGGCAATCAGAAGGGCGGTATTCCCTACATTTGCACGGATTTCAACTTTGCTGAATCCAAGAACAGCGGCAACTATGAAAGCGCCGGTTTCACGGTCACCAATGCAAGCGGGTACATTTCCGCTTTCGGCTATGGTAACCCGGATTATGATTGGTTGTTCATAGCTTCCGAATGCGCCGGAACAAGCGCCCTTCCCATTGGGGATTACCACTATGTTAGCGCAAACCTTAACGGTTACCGGCTTGCTCCATTGGGCGGTTATTGGTATAATGGTACTCGTGCGGGGGGTTTCTATTGGTATCTGGTTAATAGCGTGGGTCATCGGTCTCGGACTTTCGGCGGCCGCTTGGTGTATGTACCTACCGCAGTTTAATTAAATTATTCAAGAATAGGTTAAAAGATCGTTCTGTTTTCGCTGTTGCCCGGAAATAAACACCATAAAAAAAGATTACTCAATTAGGCAGTAATTGGAATAATGGTACTAATGCGGGTAGTTTCTATTGGAATCTGAATAATAGCGTAGGTAATCGGAATCGGAATATCAGCAGCCACTTAGTAAATGCAAAGAACAACCGGGGAAGCAATAGCCCCGGTTGTTTTAATAAATGTGGTGATCTTTTGACCGTGCCGCACGGCAAAACAAAGAATCTTATTCTTGAAAGAAAGGGTAAGGCTAAAGGAAGGTTGTATTGGTAGGCTTTCCGGTATTTTCCCGGATGCCCTTTGAAGATTTGGCCTAACTATTGCATACAAGTATGAAACGGTATGGAAATTTGTATGAAAAGATTATTGATCTTGATAACCTGAAATTAGCACACCAACACGCTAAGAAGGGTAAAGGTTGGTATGCAGAAGTAAAGATGATTGATGAAAACCTTGATTATTACCTGAAACTACTTCAAGAAATGCTTATCAATCATACCTATAAAACTTCTGAATATGAAATCTTTTACAAGAAAGAGGGTAAGAAGAACCGGAAGATTTATAAATTACCCTATTTTCCAGACCGTATTTGTCAATGGGCTATTCTGCAAGTGATTGAACCCGAAATAGTCAAGAATCTTACAGATGATACCTATTCAGCAATTCCCAAACGGGGAATACACAAAGGACTTCACAAGCTGCAAGATGCTATGTGGAACGATGTTCCCGGTTGTCAGTATTGTTTGAAGATTGATGCAAGGCATTACTATCAGAGCATTAACCACCAAATTCTAAAAGATAAGTTTGCCCGGAAATTCAAAGACCCGGATTTGCTATGGTTGCTTGGTGAAATCATTGATTCCATAGACACCGCCGAAATTGAGGATTTACGGAACATCTATCTTTTGGAAGAAGATATTGACTTTCAAACCGGGATTCCCATTGGTAATTACCTTTCACAGTACAGCGGGAACTTTTATTTTTCATCCTTTGACCATTGGATAAAAGAGGTTAAGCGGGTGAAACATTACTTCCGCTATATGGATGATATAGTGATCTTTGGGGAAACAAAAGAAGAACTTCATGCCCTGTTGCGTGAAATCCGGGTGTATTTCCATGAAGAACTAAAGCTTCTAATCAAAGATAATTGGCAAGTGTTCCCCAGCTATGTAAGAGGGGTTGATTATTTGGGTTATAGAACCTTCCTGAATTATGCCCTTCTTAGAAAATCCACCTGTAAGCAGATGAAAGCAAAGCTTCTTAAAATCCGTGAAAAGGTGGAAGCTGGAAACATGATGAGTTATTCCGAATGGTGTTGTATCAACAGTTACAAGGGGTGGTTGTTACATTGCAATTCCTTTAGGCTTTCACAGAAATACCTTGTTCCTTTGTTGCCCTATGCGGAAAAGTATTATCAAACCAATATCTATCCATTCACAAAGAAAGGAATGAAGAAAGCAGCATGAAAATTTATGAACAGGTTCAAAGCACGGTTGAACCCCTTGATGTTGAAATCACAGAATCAAGGGTTTTCGTTGCTTCCGATGTTACCCCGGTAAATGAAGTGGGAACAGAGGATAACCCCGGCTTTGTGGGCTTTGTGTACACCCTTACCGAATACACCAAGGATGAATACATTAAGCTGCAAGCAGACCGGAACAAGGCGCTGGAAGAACAGCTTACAGATACACAGCTTGCCCTTGTGGAAGTCTATGAAATGATTGGGGGTTAATGTCATGGCTAAAGTGTACGCTGATCTTATCAGAAAGGGCTTGAAAACCCTTGACGATGTTCCCGAAAAGCTGAAAGCAGCGGTTCAGAAGATTCTTGATGGTGATAACCCGTGATTGCATGGTTTATCATAAGAATCCTTTTGGGAAAGGGGGTGCAAGAAATGGCTGTTGTTTATGCAACCCTTATTATCAAGGGCAGAAAGACAATCAATGATGTGCCGGTGAAAATCCGTGAACAGGTCAAGCAGGTTCTCATTGACTTAGATTTGCCCGAATTAGCCGAGGAAACCGAAGGGGTATAAATTCATTACCCCGAAAAGAAAACCCCTATATGAAGCTTATATAAGCTATCAGATAGGGGTTTTACGCTATCAGAAAGGAATAATGAAAATGAAAACAGGTATTTGTACCGCCGTTGGTGTAGTAGGTGGTTTTGTCGCTGCCCTGTTTGGTGGGTGGGATGCTGCATTGACTACACTGATTATCTTCATGGCTATTGATTACATTTCCGGTTTGATCGTTGCGGGGGTTTTCCATGCTTCCAAAAAGAGTGAAACCGGGGCGCTTGAATCCCGTGCCGGGTGGAAGGGCTTGATTAGGAAATGCTTCACCCTTCTGTTTGTTCTGGTTGCTTACCGGCTGGATTTGGCTATTGGGGTTGAATACATCCGTGATACCGTGATTATTGGCTTCATTGCTAATGAACTGATTTCCATTGTTGAAAACATGGGGCTGATGGGTATTCCGCTTCCCCCGATTGTTACCAAGGCCATTGATATTCTTACCAAGAAACAAGAACAGGAAGGTAATGATTGATGAACGCAATTCAGAAGGTTATAGCCCTTGCTGAATCTGAAATTGGTTACCGGGAAAAGGCTTCTAATGCAAACCTTGATGATAAGACCGCTAACGCCGGTGGAGCTAATTACACCAAGTATGCCCGTGATTTGGATAGAATCACGGGCTTTTACAATGGTGCTAAAAATGGCTATGCTTGGTGTGATGTGTTCTTTGATTGGCTGTTTTATAAGTCTTTCGGTGCTGCTTTGGCTATGCGGATGCTGTATCAGCCTAATTACAGCGCCGGGGCGGGATGCCTGTATTCAGCGCAGTATTACAAGCAGAACGGCAAGTTCACAAACACCCCCGCCCCCGGTCACCAAATCTTTTTCAGTTATAGAGCGGGAGAAGTTTCCCATACCGGTTTAGTGGTTGCTGTTGATGGGAACACCGTGACAACCATTGAAGGTAATACTTCCGATGGGGTTTATAAACGGACTTACAACCGGAACAGCGGCAACATTTACGGGTATGGAATTCCTAACTATGCCCTTGCTGATGCCGCTGATGAAACCCCGACAACCGCCCCGGTGGAGCAGCAGACCGAAACAACCACCCCGGTTACCACCCCGGTTACCACCCCGGAAACCAAACCGGCAACCCCGTCTTCCACAGTTACCTATAAGCTTGATTTCCCCCTTCTGAAAAAGGGAAGCACCGGTGATCTTGTGGAAACGGTTCAAGCCCTGTTGGAGTATCACGGGTACAACCTTGGTAAATGGGGTTGTGATGGGGACTTTGGAAATGACACGGAAAAAGCCGTGAAAGAGTATCAAACAGCACACTATCTTGAACCGGATGGTGAAGTTGGTGGAATGACTTTCAAGGTACTTTTTGGCCTGAATTCATGATACTAATGTGTTATTTTCTAAGGGGTTTTTGACGGATTTTGACGGATTGAAAAACCGCTAAAATCCTGAACTTTTCCCTATTTGCAAGGGCTAAAATTTATGATATAACAGACACAGAAGAAGCGGGAAACCCTGTAAAAGCAAGGGTTTCCCGCTTTTTTGTTATTAACTTGTGATTAGTTCAATGTTCAAGCGCAATTCTTCAATATTTTTATGGGTATAAACCCTTTCACCGGTTTCCTTGGATTTATGCCCCATAAGCCTATCAATACAAACCTTATTTGCACCGGCTGAATCAAGCCGTGATCTAAAGGTGTGCCGGGTTTCATGCGGGGTGTGATTCATTTGAAGCTGTTCCATAAGGGTATTCCAAATTTCCCTATATTGACTTGTGCTGATCTTCTTGCCTTGGTATTCAAACAGGTAACCGCTTTTTGATTGTTTAATCCGTTGTTCAACTATGTGTTGAATTTTTGAATGAATGGGAACAATCCTGTTCTTTCCCGCTGCCGTTTTCGTTCCCCCGGTGATTGTCTTTTCTTTTTGGTCAATATTTGAAATCTTAATTTCAAGAACTTCCGAAATCCTGAAACCGGTGTAAAGGAAGAAAGCTATGGAATCAGCATAAGGAAGTTGCTGATTATCCCAAACCCGTTTAACTTCTTCATCCGTGAAAATCGTTTTGGTGGTTTCCGGGATGCTGTCAGAAGTCAGAAGGTCAGAACAGCATTTTGAAATTATATCCAATTCAGAAGCAAACCGGTCAAGATGCCCCCACAGGTTTTTGATTGCCCCTTGTGTGCTATACCCATGCCCACAGTTATCAATACAATCTTGCATGTGATAAGATTTGATTTGGTTGTATCTGTAATTTTCGTATTTCTGGCAATGCTTGTAAGCTGATTTCAAGGATTGAAGGTTTGACTTCCCAAGCTTCCCCGCCCGTTTTTCAAGCCACAATTCATAGAGTTCTTTCAGGGTGATCTTCACAGCGTCTATATCCCATGGGGATTTGTTGTATTCCGCAAGCATGATTAAACCGGCTTCCTTGGTTTCAGTGTAACCAATGCTGATTAAGATTGGGTAACCTTTTTCATTCAGGCCGTTGCTTTTCCTTACCGCCCATGGCCTTCTTCTGTTTCCAGACAATTTAACAACTGTACCATAACCATTAGGATTTTTCATGATTTCATTCCCTTCTGTTTGACTTTTGGGGATGAAATGATTATAATAAAGGGTGCATAGCCCATAGAAATCATTTCATCCTTGGTTTCTTTGGTTATTCATCCCGCCCCTTTGAGTGTTGCAGCACTTGAAGGGGCAATTTTTATTTGTTCCGCTGTTCCGTTGTTCCGTTGAAATCGCCTATATTACTATTATAGTTTTTCTTTTTATTTCCTTGAAAGGCTTTGAAAGGTTCTTGAAAGGTTTCCTATAATAAAAACATACATTTTTCAGCGGAATAGCGGAACAACCCTTGATTTTGCTGGATTTTCAGAGGAACAGAAAGCGGAACACACAACGGAACAACGGAACATTTATAGCCGCTTGGATGCCCGGATATAGAAAACGCCTAACCCCAAACCAATAAGGCCGATAATGAAAAGGGGTAACCCGCCGCTTTTGATTGTGGGGATGCCGGTTATCAGGCCAACAGCGGCAACTATCAGGGCTATTATACCGATGATCTTATAAACCCTTGGAGAATAGCGCCGGGTTGTATTAACCGGTTTGCCCTTCCCGGATTTCATTTGATAAGAAACACCCTTGATTGGTGTTCTGATGGTGTTGGTGGTTTCCCCGCTTCTAAGGTTGGTTGTTCTTGTGCTGCTTCCGTGCTTGCTGGAATAAGTAACACCTTTCTTCCCAAACCTAAGATATTTACCTTTTCCAAGTCTAATCCTTGGTGTTCTTGTTTTAAATCCCATAATTATTCCCTTTCATATTTCCCGGAAGATAACAACGATTGAATAACACCGGTTACCGCTGATCTATCCTTTTCATCCAATTTCATAAACAGGGAAGCAGCTTCCACAACTTCCCGCCCAAAACAAGCTTGAAACATTTCCAAGGCTTCCACTTCTTTTTGAATTCGGGATTCTTCTTCCGTGGGTTCATCAAAACACATTAGTTCACACGGAGAAACCCCGAATATTTCAGAAAGGCGCTTGATGATGGAACGCTTGATGTTTTCAACAGAACCCTTTTCCCATTTGTTCACAGCAGCACGATTAACCCCACACAGCTTCCCTAATTCTTCTTGGGAAAAACCATGTTGGGTTCTAAGTTGCTTGATGTATTCGCCCATTGTCATAGGTCAAACCCCCTTTCTTGTTTGTATCTTGATTTTAACATATCTTTTCATACAGTTCAATTATTTTTGAATTTGTATCTTAAAAATTTTCAAAACCTATTGACAAGTAGTTACTAATCTGCTATTATCTGTATCGTAATCAGATACATCTCGACATGTTCTGTATCTGGAAACATATCAACAAAGTTCAATATTGCTAAATGAACACAGAAACCAAGGATGAAGATACCCCCCCCGCCGCTGCAACG
>ODAI014602592.1_pt1 | contig 18682 bp, 17 predicted proteins | sample 1539321 | NCBI WGS metagenome assembly ODAI01 (sample SAMN02144231, study PRJEB22623) | gut metagenome | biome: sheep rumen | host: Ovis aries | place: New Zealand
CATAGCCAACTTCAAAGCTTGAGCGGAAGTAATCTTAGTTCCTATAAGTAATTCGCCACCACCAGAAAAATCCAATATATTTATAAGAGCTTTAGCCATCTTATTTGTATCAGTAGTTGCGTCATCCGAAAACGACACTACTTGCAAATCTTCCGAACCTGGCATCATTGCTGCACTTGTATAATTAGGAAGTGCTTCTGCTACAAATTTATTAAAATACTTTGCTCCGCTTTTAGGATCAACTTCAAACTCATCCGAATTTTTTGCACCCGCACGTCCTTTTAATTTATATATAAGCAATTTATATATATCTTGTTCATTCTGAATTGCCGTAAGATCTCCAAGGTCTTCTAATGAAATCAAAGATAAGAAAAGACCTACAAGCGGTGGTACCATAAGATTATAATCATGCGAATTATATTTTAAACATAATCCATGCTCTTCAGGAACATGTATCCATTTAACTCGTGTTCGCTCGTACTCGTGGTACATTTCCTCTATAGGATCGGACCAATACTCAAGTAACTCTTGACGAGACCTAAAATATGTCATATCCATAGACCAGGTAAAACATCCCTCTGGCGTAATTCCGTCTACTCGTCCATAATCTGCTGGAATAGGTATAATAATCATACCGGTATCATCTAACCAGTATAGATTAAACGAGACATCATCTTTAACTGCGTTTATTAACGAAGGTTGCATATGTCGAGATAAATTCATTGTATCTAAAAGATTTACTGTTTCATAATAATTCTTAAGCATTTTTTTATCTTGATTTGTATTTTTAGTAGGATCATACACTTCCTTTGATGGAATAACCATCCGGCAATCTAATTCATACATACTTGCATAGAAGTTAATTAAACGATAATAAATCATTGACCTATAATATAAGTATGTCGATAAGTTTCGTAAATTAGCTTCATTTGATCCAAGATTTTGCAAATATGTGATTACCACATCTTTATCAAATGTTTGTATATTTACATTCGCATTTTTCGTTACATCCCGCAAAAGCTTAATTGCATCGCTTACTTCTGCATAATTCTCTATCGTTGCTTTATTCTTTTCATACCATTCTTGCATTTCTGCCACAGATATGGTATTGGTGGTACTTGTTGTACCGGTTTTTGTTCTTGGCATACTAAGTACCATCCTTTCTATATTTTTTTTCCACGGAATTTTGCGCGGTGGATTGAGAGGGAGTCAAGCCAACCTGATTGATCTTTAGGTTTAAGTTGTATTTCGAGTTGACACGCCACCCAATAATTATATGCTAAACTACTATATCTATCTTTTCGCATACCACTTACTTCTTTGACTTTGATTTGACCATTTCTTACTTCATGATCAAGTTTAATTAACTCAAACATAGTCATCGTTGTTTGTGCGTATGGCAATTTTAACAGAGCTTGCTGCCCAGGCGTTAATTTTGAATATCCTTTATAAGAATCCTTTAATACATTTTCAGCGTCTTGTTCATGAATTAACAAATGTATTTTACCGTTTTGTATACCATTTCTAAGAAGCACACAAATTTCATTATTAAAAGACGCTGTTGCTTTTACTGACCAAACACATTTATTGGCATCAGGAACTTTACATCTTATTAACATATCATCATCATTGCAACAAGAGAGTGCTTTATATGTTTCTCCTGTATCAGCATCATACTGATCTTTACAAATAAAATCATATACACCTAATCCTATTCCATTTGTATCAAGTACCAATTGTGTACAATGATATTTATAAAAATAACGCATAACTATTATTCCCAGTTCATCAGTTGTAAGTCCTTCAAACGTTTCACAATACACCTCATTCGAAATATATGAAACATCATTTGTCTGAATACAACTATTTATGATAATTGCACTCGCATCATTTTTTTTCTTGGATGTCGAAGACATAAGGGCTACGTCTACAGACATTATTCGTTCCTCTGTGTCGGCTAATTTAGGAATAGGATTTCTATCATTTACTAAATCTAATGGTATAAATGCATTTTTTATTCTACGAATTTTATTTATATCTTCATACTGAAATAAATTTCCATCAATATCTCCAAACCACATACACTCCATTTCCATCTGAAAAGCTAGAGGATTGAAATCAGCTTCGCTTTGCTCATCCTCTACTTGAGACCTCATTAACAATCCTTCTTTAATACTTAATGTATAAGGTAATCCACAGATGAAATATTTTTTCGATTCATCAAAAAAATTAGCAGTATATGCTTTTGCTTTTTCCCAACTCCAATGTGATTTCATCCAACAAGAACTTAGATATATTTCTTTATTTCGCTCTTGCAAATGTGCGTATTCGGGGCGATCTATATAACCAGGATGTCTTGCATCACCTAAAAATTTCTTTAAAACAGTATCTAATATATCTTTATCTACCATTCTAAATTCATCCACAATTATTGTCGTAGCTCTTGCACTTCTTGAATTATGCGAACTTGTCCTTGTTTTAATATAAGAATCATTCCAGAAATAAACAGCAGCATCATTTTGGCCGACTTTTATTTCTTTAATTTCTGTTCTTAAAATTGGCGATTCAGGCATTAATATATCCTGTATTTTTAACAATACTTCATTTGCCTGCTTTAACGTTCCTGATGTTATAACTATCTGAGTCTTAGGATATAAAATACATCTAACACAACAAAAAAGAGCCGTAAGGAATGTCTTTCCTTGGGCTCTTGCTGCCAAATACATACAATAATTATTATGAAACATTGCATACAAAATAATTTTTTGGAATAGCCGTAATCTAAAATTTGTACCCGCAAATAATACTTCGCTTACATATCTTTGAGGATTTGCTCTAAAATAACTAGCTTTCCATGCAACTATATTCATAATTTTAGTTACTTTATCATGTTCTATTTCAGTAATGCTTTTTTTATTTGTAGATATACTCATAATTCATCACCATCTTTTCCGAACAATTTATCAAAGATAGCTTCTGAATCTGAATCTTCTTCATATACATGTTTTTCAACAGAATATTTTTTTATAAATGATTCATATAATTTAGATAATCCATTTTTTAATCCCATCATTCTCGCAAGATGTCCTCTAAAGAAAATATCAATATAAGTTCCGATTTTGTCAACATCCTCAAATTCCGGATCAGGATCAGGAATCGGTCGTCCTCCATCAAAATCATCTTCCCACTTCTCAATCAGCTGCCCAAATGTTTTTGCTTCCGTAAGCGCATTTGAATTTGATTGAGAAGGTTTTATCTGTAATGAAGTCATTATCTCTTGTAAAGATTTAAGTAAATCTTTAGTATCTCGCCCTTCTTTTTGGGCTTTCTCTATATTTAATTCAACATACGCAGCATTTTTATATAAAACTTCTTGAGCTTTATTTTCACATGGATATCTTTTAATCCAATCTTGGTATTCTTGTTCGAGAAACATTAAATCTTGAGGGGAATATTCTTCTCCGAAACGTTTTTTTGCTGCTTTTAATATTCTTGAATTTTCATTAACTTCTGTATTATCTACCTGACTATCTCCATCTAAAAAAATAGAATCTTTCCAAGTTTTTCCCTTCCAGTTTGGTAAACTTTGAATAGCTGTAATATATGTCGCAAAAGGTGAATTTCTATTTTTTTCTTTTACTTCATCGCGAGCACCTTTAACACATTCATCATAAAACCCCTCATCAAAAACACGATCCATTTTTTGTAATACATACATTACACTTTCTTTAGTCTCATTAGGTTCGTCTTTGTCATTTTTTCGTTGTTCAACCATAGCTAAAATACAACGCTTACAAATAGGGTAGCGTTCTGTTGCATAATTCTTATCAAAATAAAATCCCGTTTCGGCCTTTTGCCAAGTATTACATTTAGGGCATAGTAATATATCATTATTTACTATTCGATTATAATCAGAAGCCAAATCTATATAAGCTTGACGTACATTATTTACACCAAGCTTTCTGATTTCTTTATCTTCTTTTGCTTGTCGTAAAGTAGCCAAGCTATCACCTCATTCCTTTTAATCATAAAACTTTACGCAGTTAATAATGAATTACTTAAATTTAACAAGTATTCAATATATTTATAATTGATGTTTATCAAGTAATTATTATTTTCAAACCATTTATTAAATTCACCACATTCTATTCTGTTAATGAAATTTAAAAAATCATTTAAATTAAATTTTGTATACCCATATACATCATGAAACAATTTATGTATATCTTTATTTAAACATGCTCCATATCCATATATATTATGAAGTCGAATAAGCTCATTTCGAAGTATTTCAAACTCTTCAGCTGAATAATCTCCAGATTTTTCTAATACTTGAATTCCTGTATTTGAAAAACATTTATCTACTATATCTCTAAATGGAAAAATATGATGGATATTGTCAAATTTCCCACCAGTTATTACGCAATGATAATTGCAAAATTCCATTGAATAATTTTGCCATTCTTTTATTTCGCTTCGAAGTTCTAAATATGTATCTAATATTCCACCTTTCCAACGACCATTTCGTTCTCCGGTTAATGGATCTATATGCCTTGGATTTTTATCTCCGGCCCATTGTCCTTTCCTACACTCACTTATTAATTTTCTCTGTTCTTCAGATCTCTCTTTCCCTTTCCACCAACCATCGTGAGTTTTATAATACTCTTTCTTACTATCTGATATTTTTTGTTTCCATTCATTTGTAATAACTCTTCCAGTTAAAGATTCGCTGACTTTATCTGATTGATAAGCTCTACTTCTTTCTAATGCTTCCTGTGTTTTTCCAGAAAAACCAAGTGCATTAGCCTTAGATTCTATAGATCGAGTAGATCGATTTGGAAAAAATTGTGTTTGTAACTCTTTATTTGTATAATTTTTATAATTCTCTTCTAAAAGCCTTAGTTCTTCATTGCTCCATTTTATCTTTGGAATGTAGTTTTCAGATAAAAATTTTATATATTTAGGATCACATTCTCTGCAAATATTTCTTAACCCACTAACACACGATTTATCAGTAGGAAAGAATCTATAGTTATTAGGTAATGTACGACCACATTTCTTACATATTTTAGTACCTTCGTATTCTAATTTTATTGGAATATTATTATCAAAACGTTCCTTTAATTTATCATTGCGTTTTTTATTTATTGTATTATCACAATTTTTACATAATGATTTTAACCTTCCATGAGATTTATAAAAATATTCTTCTGTATTAGGAAATGTTTCACCACAACACGTACATATTCTAAATTCATCTGTTTTCTTTGTCCCATGTGTATATCCCATTATTTTCTCACTTTCCCACCCACAAAAAACATATTTAAAAAGCAGTGGAAGAGAGGTGAGTGACTCTCCGCACCTGGCTCATGACTTCCAAGTGTCCACTGCTAACTCCCTTGGCACCAAAGTACCAAGGGACAAATTTCCCATAATACACCCCTCCAGGACGGAAGAGCGAGAAGATAACGCGGGAGTCGAACCCACGCCATCCTTTGATTGCCGTCCACTATTCATTACCTAACCGGTTCAGCTTAGTCATTACACGACCCTATTATCTCTCACGACGGCATCTCTATATGAAGTACTAACTACTTACAAACGCACAGACGAAAAAATAGCTAATACTTATTTGTCTCAGAAAACTGTAACTATGTATATTAAGCGACCAACGCCGCATTAATACCCAAATTCCTGGCTCCAATAATAAGTCCCATCATCAGTACGATAGATTGATATTGAAACTCGCGTGAAGTCAGGATAAAGAATATTATCTCTATGTGTCGGACTATCCATCCAACCCGCCAGCACGTCCCGCGCATTATCATAGCCAAACGCAAGGTTCTCCCCGCCCATAATCTGACTGTTTACCGTGTACCACGGAGTGTTATTTGGGCGAGTATGCGAAAACGATTTAGAACATTCCATTGCTCTTACATCCGAAGTATTCTCTAAATTTGAATCCCAAACCAAAGATCCCACTCCGGCATTTTCCCGCCGTTCATTAACAAGATTAAATGCCCTAAGAGCTTCACTCCTTAATGACGCAGAATCTACAGATTTATCTGCTAACGCGACAGCTTCTGCGTCAAAATAATGAATGTTTTCTAAAGATATAGCTTCAGCACTACGCATAGCCGACTTATCATCTATCTGAGTTGTTCGTTTGCCACAGCCAACGAGCAACAATACTAATATTAAAAATATACTTAATATCTTTTTCATAAGCTTACCTCTGAGGTGAGAGCCCACTTCACCAAGTGGGCTCATGATAAAATGTCATCCCTGTAAAAATAGGTTAAAGTAAATGCTTTGACCTTTCGGTCTATAACACTATGAGTATTAAAATCTAAAAGCGCCGCTTCGTTACAACTACCCGTAGGTACTCCGGAGAAGCAGCTTTAGAGGATTATCTTATATGTTTCGGTGTGGCAATATGTCGGATCAAATCCAAATATTTTAACGGCAGGTTTAGCCCCTATCATCAGTTTATCTGAATAAGAATCAGATCCTATAAACGATGGGCATACCAATACTTCCGCATCCGAACAGTTTCCTTCATAACTAACATTTTCCTTAGAAGCATGTTGGTGACCAATTAAAAGAATATCCACAAATTCTCTATGCAACATAGATATCTTTTTAATCGCCTCGTTTGCATTGCGGAATTGATGCCCATGCATTGCCACTACGTTAAAATCAAATATAGGTATTTTTATAAATTCATTGCCATCCTCCGACAGATTAACCATTATTCTTTTGTTATTTCTTAATAAGTCCTGAATATAATGACCTATGATGTATTCCATATCTTCCCAAGGTAACTCCGAAGCCTTTGTCCCAAGATTTCTATTCTGTGAATGATTAGAAGTCGGCACATGATAGTAGTCAATATTCACATATCTTGATAATTCATTTAAAAACATCGCAATTAATCTACTTACATTAACCACGGCCTTAACAACCGAACTATCATTAAGTCGAATATCTGAAATTCTCAGAAGCCCTTGAATATCATCTCCGAGAGAAACTACTTTAAGAGTTTCTATATTATGAGTATTTACGAATTTGATGCATTCCTGCAGCAAAACTCCAAATCTACTCGCGCATATTTCCGGAGAATATTCATTATTAACACTTTTAAATGTTGCTCCGTAATGAATATCCGACAAACAAAGTATATATTCTTTTTTCGGAACATCATATTCAGTGATAATTGGATTGAAAGTCGGCAATGGAAGAGTCTTAATCACATCTTTTATGTATTCGAAGTACAGGCTATGCCTACTTTCTTCCCGATCTATCCGATTTCTTTCCAAATTTAAAGCTTGAATTTTCTGTCTTTCTTTGCGTAAATCTTCTATTTTTTTATCAAAATTGTCCGGTTTTTCGTTATTTTTAGCTAAAAAATAGTCTAAAACGAACTTACATCCAAAAGGCATGCTAGAACAGGCTTTTCTTAGTGTTGTATTGGTCATTGGTAAATTATAAGTATCTACAATATCCTGCCAGTCCATATCCACATTGCCATTTATCTTATCTTGAATGTCTGCAATACAGGATTCATATTTTTCTTGAGTTAATCCGTATTCAGACAATATAGTCTCAAAATCACTCATATACCCTCTCACAATATCTTATCCACAATTCCATAATTAAGCATCTGTTCAGCATCCATCCAATGCTCATAACGCTCAATTTGTTTATATTGTTCTTCAGTTATCTTAGTTCTGTCCAAAATAAACTGCCGCAATTTTCCTTCGTACTTTTCATTGAACTCCCATTCATCTTTTGCGGCGTTTCTATCCCCCTGAGTGAAATATGTTCCCGCATGTATTAGTCCTACTGAATAAGGTTGGCAGACGGAAGTAATATATTTACTCTTTGCCATTGCTATATATATACCCATTGAAGCCGCAACGCCAAGTATCTGAATCGTAATAGGAGTGGTTGCCTGTTCAAGAGCCGAAACAAGTGCCATACCGGGATAAATAATTCCTCCATAGGTATTTAATAATACCGTAATATGTTCAACATTTTTATCTTTATCCATTTGCATTAATGGCAGAATGGCCGATTCAATAATCTCTTCAGTAATATCCTCGTTAATTAAAATCGTGTTATTTTCTAGGCACTTATAATATTGATAATCTACACAAGACGGCAGTTCAAATCCGTTTGTTATAATATCATCTACATTCATTTCTTCAGACACCCCCTTCAATATATTTTTCTGGACATCCTTTCCATTATATAAAATGAAAACTTTTTTGAAAAAAATCCCCGCAACCCGCATGGTTGACACATTTTTTCAGGGTGAGTTTTTTCCAACAATTTGTCTTGAATTATATACACTTTCAACTGATTGTGTATATTTTTTCATTTTTGCACATTGCTTACAATACATTAAAGGTCTGCCAATTTTATTCTTAACTTTTACTAATCGACCACATTCCCGACACATTATCCAATCATCATTATAAGTAATTACATACTGATTACCAATATTATTGAACTCACTTATAATAATCTCTGGTGGACCCTCAATTAACTCTACTTTAAAAGCACTCTTTTTAGAAACGTGACTCAACCCAATTAATTTATATTTAGCAAGTTGATTAAATAATTTGTATTTCTCCTGAGTCGATACATTAATATTTGCAAGCTTAAATATATCTCTAATTTCATAATTAACCCAACCATTAGGATTCCTTCTGGTTTTTGATAATACATATAACGTGAACAACAACTTCTGAGCTTTTTGAGAAGGAGCGGAACGAACTAAATTCATCTCGCCTCTACTGATAGCAACTTCTTTTACAACAAAAAGTTCTCTAGGTATTTTCCCTTTACGAAGTTTATTACATAAAGATTTAGTAAACCCAGCATATTGATATTCTTGATAATAATGTGGATCTATTTCAAATTCATTCATCCTGTCCAATATTTTTCTGACATACTGTTTATTTGTGAGATTAATATATGCTTCATAGTAATATTTAGCTATATAGGTGATAAGAGTCTTAATTCCCATCTTCCCAGCATTATTACTTCTTAAAATATCTTCCACATATTTTTTTTCATCAAATATAATCATTATGTATTCAATTCCTTTAATCTATTAACTACTAAATCTCCGGCACAAAGCCATAAAAATTTATTTTCAAATCCAATCTCTAAAGCTATATTTAATCGCATCTTCTCGTCCGGGCAATATTGTTCGCTTAAATATCTATACTTTCTTTTCAAAATCATCTCTTGATCTTTATAATCATCTTTTTTGTGAAACGGATCAGTTTTAAATCGACTCATTGCCGCACAATAATCGTCTGCTAGATTCTTTAATTTGCTCCGAATTTCCTCATTAATATCCACATCCAAGTATTTCATAAAATCATAGCTAAAATTGCTCCGTACTATCATTTCATGTTTTCTACCGTTAAAAACACTCTCAATATAATGGCAGATTTGATTCATGGTACATGGGCCATCACTCAATGGCAGATACTTATAATATTGAGCAATATATTCCGTTTCAGATCCTTCGGCAAGTATTTCATCTAATGTTTTTCCGTATTGTATTAAACAATATCTTTCTTCTTTCTTAATATATTCAGCATACTCACGTCTATTTGTATCATACACATACATCATGAAATATGGTTTCTTATGTGTACAGATGCTATATAAGTAATCATCGTCTTTACAAGCTCCCGGCATATACCAATAATCAGGCATAGGAGCTGCGACAATTCCCTTTAATCGATCGATTTCCAATTGCTGGAAGTGCTGACCCGATTCTATACGCTTTTGTAATTCTAAATATTCTTTGCTATCTTTTTCAAAGTAACTTTGTTTATCCATCATAGAAGTTACTCTATTTGTGATACTTCCGACTTTATTTCCCATAGCATCAAAATTCGTTTTTAATATAGATTCTTCTGTAGGAATAATTTTTTCCGTTGTTCTTTGTATACACAAAATAGCAGGTAACTTTCTATGTCGTTTTAGTAATATTTCATTATTTGTTGTAAATATCAAATCTCCGTCATACAATAATACCGCTGGTTTCCCAGTACTTTAACACTCATTTAAGAGTCGGTTTAGACTATATCTTCATCCTACTATGTAGGAGCCTTGCACTACAGGATAAGGAATTTCACCTTGATCCCTCTTAACCATTAATGGTATTTTAGTCGTTTAACCTTCCAGATTGTACTGGCTTGGCATCGGATTTCCATGAATTATGATTATTGTAAACAAAATAACATTCCTTTGTATGGTTCGTTATTTTCTGCATGTTTTCTAATAATTGTACTTAACCCGTCTACATGTTTATTATTTAACAAATGGTTTTCTATCAAATATTTACTACATTCTCTAATATAATCAAATGTTTTTTCTTCTGATGAATCTATATCTATCATCTTAATTGAACGTGCTCTACCATTTTTCTTTCCAGGACGAGAACAGCAAATAGTTAATTCTGGATTTTGTTCATATTTTTGTTTTAACGTATGATTATTATAATTAGAATTTTTTTCACCATAACGTTTCATATGTCCTTTTTTTGCTGCATGTTCTATATTTTCTTTATGCGTAACCCATTCAAGATTATTGACATTATTATTAATACGATTAGAATCTTTATGATTCACTTCCCAACCATCACTATATGTCCTATTATCTATAAATGTTTGAGCCACTAACACATGCACTGGTATATTAATATCTTTATTATCTTTACTTAATTTAACAATTAAATATCCATCAGAATTTTTCCATTGTTTCTTTATTTTCCCATTTCTAAATTGTATATGATTACCATTTTCTACATGTCGATCAATACTTCTGACATTACCTAAATTACTTACTTGATAATATCCTTCATAATTTTTTATATCTTTCCATATTTCTTGCATCTGTATTCCTCCACAAACGCAATAATCATAATTTTTAGGTTTCCCCGATTAGCCGAATCACTAACTCCCATTTCCTGAAGCTCCTAAACGTTGATTCGACACCCTGTATTTACAGGTTCACAAGGTTTTACACTATACGTTACCGTATAGGGTGACTATTTTGTTAATCACATCCATTTTCTGCCTGACAAAAAGTGTCAAAACCATTTACAACAAATACAGTATCCATATACCTATACCATTTCCGTACACTCTCATCATCAACCACTCGGCATTTGCGAATATTATTATGAACCGTCATAGGGCTGCGGAAAGCCACTATCTCTTTTATTCCTTTATCCGCCCAATATTGAGAATAGCATTCTTCCGGTCCAAGTAGTCCCGTGGGCTTAAGTCCGAAAACATGCTGCATAAATATATATGGATCTCCGGAAGCCAATTGATAATTCCCATTAACTATAAGCTTCCCTATTTTAGCTTCATCTATTTTTAACCGAATCATTTGAAAAATTGATTTAATGACAAATGGGTTATCTAAAATTCGCTCATCTAAAAATAACGCCTCCTGCCAACTATTTTTTTCAACTTGTTCATTAATTCCTAAGAATTTCAATGCGGATTGATAATCACCACCCATAGAATCTTTAAGCCATTGTACAGTCGGCTCACAAAGTACCGAGATATCCTCGCCGGTTAATTCATAGGATTGTAAATACTGATAATTGGTCATTCGCTGATCTTCAAGTTTTTCCGGAGTCATTTTGGTAATTGCAAATCCGTAACCGTTTTCTCTGTAAGCATTTAGATAATCATCTATACTGTCATAACATTTCCAAAGTTTTAAGCTTGATTCATTTAAGATTAATTCAATATCCCGTATATCATGCCATTCACCCCAAATGTCCTGCACCATATAATCGCCGCCAGCAATATGATCCGCAAAATCCATAATGGGGAAAGGGTAGAGCATCCCTTTTAACCAGGCGTTTCGCAAACATACGCCACTAGGCATATAATCAAGTTCTAAAAATTCAGCTATTCGAGCCATATAATCTGGTGTACATAGATTAAAACCATCACAAACATTATTCTCTAACTCTGTTTCAATCGGTTCTGATACTGTAGGTTCGGCATCATCTCCGCCACCATCTATTATTTTCACAACATCTTTAATCTTTACTAAGCAATCAGAGACAACTAAAACTCCACACGGTTCACATATTGGCTGAGAAGCGGAACAGGTTAATGCTTTATATGTCTCGTATTTTGCCGGAACCATCGGTACATCAGTTTTTCGATTGCATTCGCAGCGGCGATTAAGTTCATCCAGAACATCTATGTTAACAAAGATAATGCTATTTTTCTTTAATCCACCGGACGTTCCCACGAACCTCCTAAACGTATGTCCGTTTATTTCAATCCCATCATGAGAAGTAGCTCTCTCAAAATGCTTTTTATTTGAAATCACAATACTAGCTATATAGTCGGAGTATTCAATCTCATTCGGCGGCTTACCTAATATCTTTGCAATTAATCGAAACATTTCACTTTCAAACAACGAGACTAGCGAGTCACTGGCATAAGCCTCATTCTTAGTTATATTTACAGACCAGTTGTAGTACTTTAAATATTTGGTTTCAAGTTTAAATATGTCATATTGCGGCACTTTAATTCCCGCCAAATTAAATCGCCCCCCTTCAGATCTTCCTGAACAATCCAATAATCAGTATCTACATAACCCGCCTCTTCAATAGCCTCGAAAATTTGTTTTATACTGGTCGGGTTATCTAACACGTAAAATCACCCCCTTTTTTAATTTTTCCCATAAGCAATAATAAATTTTCGAAATGAATATTCTTATGATATACTTGTTAGGCTAAGTGGGGTAGCGTCTGAAATTTATTTATACATACGACGCTACGGAGCATAATTTTGATGCCAGAGCTTTACACTCTACTCGCCCGTAACCGCTCGGCCATTTTTTCTTTTTGTTCATCAGTTAGATTTCGTTTTACTTTCTGGCTACGGAAACTGATCAACTTTTTATCATCAACCGAATATCTCCGACCTACTTCCTCGCCTTTGCAATAATGAATTTCATCTAAATGATAATTTGCAGACTTATTAACCAGTTTTTCTAATTTGGTAATTATCTTAGAATCACTGGTATCTATAATCGCACCGGAACCGTTTCTATCAAATTGAATAACCGTTTCCTGTTCATCTGTTGGTAAACTCAAGTTCTCACCACCTTTCAACACAAAAAAAGGTATAGCCGAATAAGAGTATCTAAAGATACCCGACTGACTAATACCTTGATTGTATTATAACTCATTATATTATAAATGTCAAGCTATATTTATGTATTTTTTTAATAACCCCCGGTCTTCATAGCGGCAGTACATATTATTTTTCTGTTTGCCTAAATGCGCTACATAAATAAGATTATTATCCCTTAAACTTTTATTATACTTACGAATTGTAATTACACTCAAGTCTAATAATTCCGCAAAATATGTCTGTGGCATAACCCCTATAATACTGGTATGATCATCTACGGTTATATAGGGATTAAAAGAGCGAATCAGGTGACAATAATAATAATACATAAGCCACTGAAAGTATCCCGGTTCTCCAATGGATCGAATTTTAGCCAATTCGAATCCCTCAATTCCCACATATTTCTCCGGCCAGAATGCATCTCGGCGGATTGCAACCATCTTACTATCCTTGTCATACTTCAATACTTTGCGATCTTCAAGCTCGGTAATTCCATTAAGTATATTTTTAACAACAAAAGTCCCTTTACAGTCTTTACCATAGAGATCATACTGTAATTTTTCACGAGGCATATATATGTAATTGTCATCAGTTATAGCATATTTTGCGTATATACTAATTGTAGAATACATAATCACAGCAAGCGGAGTACATTCCTGCAGCATATTATTTGGAACGGTTATTTTATTCATAATTAATTACCCTCGTGAATTTATATCTGCTTTATTTAATATAGTAAGCATTTCGTAGAGCTCTGTCCCTAATAATTTATATTCTAAAAGTCTTTTATTTTCTTTCATTTGAACATAAGGACGCATATGCCAATTGATAAGAGTTGCTATAATTAATCGTTCACTTTTACTAAAATAACTACTATTTGCTGACAAAAACATATATGCACCCGCATTTTCATGCCCATAATAATGTGCTTCTTTACTTGGATTTCCTTTTGAATCCAGAAAGTTTTTAGTTACTAGTTTACCGATATCATGGAATAAAGCCGCTGTTTCAAGAATATCTTTTTTATCTCCTGTATAATTCATATTTATATATTTTGCCGCAGTCAGCATGTGATCAAAAAGAGATAAATTATGGTGCGAATTATCTTGTAAAAATATTTTTGAATCTTCGAGGTATTCTTCAATGTCTTTGCCTTTTTCTGTTTGAATAATTTCAATTTTGTCAAATCCTTCATTTATCATAGGGATTTGAAATGATAACAACATACGTTTCATAATTTCTGTCGGAACAAATGAAAACCCTTCTCTTTTATTGTTACGTTCCAAACATACCCTATAAGGCTCGGCAAATATAATACATACTTTCTTACAATCAATTTTTTTTATAGATTCAAGAATATATTTACGATTTTTTCTTACAAGATTCGTAGCATCATATATAACATTTTTACCTTCATTTAGATTTATTATTGTTCTTTTTTTCATTTCTTCAAAAACTTTATCATTACCTTGCCCAGCTTCAAATCCATATTCTAACCGAATATTATCAGATGAAAGATGTATATTTTTTTTAATACTAATTTTTTCAGCATATGTACTTTTACCAGATGCAGGAAGTCCTACGAGCATAATAAATATTGGTTTTTTATTCATAAATTAATCCTCTTCTTCTAACGCGGCTCTGCGGGCATCATATTTTACTTTTAAATATTAGAAACTACTCTCTTCCTTTTTCGTCAATAATCGATGGGGTAACGTTTCGTTCACCCATAATTTATTAATATGATACGGACAGATCCAAAAGCCTTGTTTTGAAATATAGTTATTTCATTCATAATTAATTTCTCCTTTCACTCAAAACTTTGCAATAGGCAGAAACAACCTACGAAGCATAGCTATTTCATTATCCTGATCTTCTTCCTCATCAATTATGCCCATTTCATAGAGCTCGTGGTTCACCCAATGGTTAAACTTATAGCGAAGATCTGTATTATAGTCAATCATTTGTAATGGGCGTTTGCTGCCGTCTGTTTTGCCGGTGTTAGTCTCATATATTCTGACCGTTTCCCGAATTTGATCCTGAAAGCCCGGGTTTCTCCATTCGAGTTCGTCAAGAATAAAATGAAACATTTTTTTGAACGTATATGGCTCGTGGGTATAAGCGTCCTCATAATGCTGAGCAAGTAAAGAAATACGGTCACAGATAAATTTTACCCAACGGGACGGTTCATAAGTCACATACCCACTTTCTATCACTCCCATGCGGGCATCGGTAGTTTTCTTATACTCGGTAATATCTCTCTTCATTTCTTCCTGCTCAATTAGCATTGTCTTCTGTTGAGCAGCAAATTTAGCCTGATTTTCGAGCATTAGTTCCTGCTGGGCTTTTACTTCCTTATACAAGACAACGAGAGCTTTTTCGGTATTGAGAAAATACTGATGGGCCTCTATTGCTTTCGGAGACTTTGAGGTCATACAGAGCATCTTGGCCATCTCTGAAGAAACTTTGTAATCTGTTCTTTCAATTTTTCCACCCGTTGGTGTCTCAGCATCAAATTTGATTACAAAATAGTCAATCTTTTCTTTAAAAAATGAGTTATTTATTATATTTGTTTTACACCAACGTGAAAAATTAGCTGGTTCCATCTCTAACCATTGATAAATTGCAGACGCAGTAGTAAATCCATCTTCATCAATAGCAAGTACTATTTCAATAGGGGTTTTGTTGTTTTCAATATTTTTTGTCATTTCGTTTTGCATATCAATATTCTCCTTTAAAATTTAATATAGTAGTCGCGACTCTTCATTACGAAGAGTCGTAATTTGATATTTATTTAACCATTATTTCCTTATTTTTCCGTACTTTCACCGCCTTTCATAGTTGTTTATGATCCGATGATACAACAAGAATTTATAAATGTCAAGTAGGAATTTTCTGGGAGCAGCCTTATGTACGATCGTTAAACTTACAAAATTTGTAAGTCTCGTTTCTTATGTTCGATTGTTCAAATTACAAAATTTGTTAGTCAGCTTTCCCCTTATTAAATAAGAAATAATATATAAAGAAGAAATAAGTCGCTGCGCGATTTTTTTAGGATAGATAAGGATAGGGATATATAGTATATAGTTTTAAAGTGGCAAATAATAATTATAGAGTATATAAGTATATATAGCTATTTAGTAATATGAGTATAGGTATTAACTTATTAACTAACTTATTAACTTATATACAGTATTTATTTACTACCTGTCTTATAGATACCTATATACTTATATATACCTGTACTATTTACTTAACCCTTATACTACCTCCCCCTATATATACTCTATATACCATATACGTATCTATATTATCTATATATTCACTATATATATATCTATCTCCATCTCTTACCTTACATATTATACCCTTCCCTATACCCCGTGCTTATAGGATCTGGGTATAACTTATCTGGTGGTGCGAAAAGGGTGGAGGTGCGGGAGCTTTTAATTTATATATAGACTTATATATATGGGGTTTGTTGGGTGGTTGGGTTTGGGATTGTGTTGGTTGAGCGTGGATAAGTTAGTAGTTTTGTGGATAACTTTGTGGATATCGTGTGAAAGTGTGGATTTTTGGGGGTTTGGAGGGTGGGAGATTGTGGATAAGTGATTTTTTTTATGTTTGGCGAGTTTGGGAATTGGCGGTGGTTTGGGGGTTTATCGATATTTTGGGCGATAGAGTGTGTGAGTGAACTAGCTAGCCGGGATGATCAGATTGGAGTTAGGTTTTTTGCGGAAAATACCGGGATATATACTTAAAATGCTATATTTTAATAAAATATACAATGGTCGTTGTATACTTGTGATGGGAATAGTCCCGTTTGAAAGCCTATGGAAAGGCGGAAAGGTGGTATTATGAAGGCTACAATAGAAATGATTAACAAGGCAAAAGCTGATAAGGCCCATTATATCGACGTTTGCCACCGTAACGATAACATCGAAAACAAGGTATCATATGCCGTGATATCTAGGTCCGACTGTCAGTCTGACCTAGACTGGATAGCAAGGAATAATATCCACCTTGCTATTGCTAGAAAGGCTCTCAAAACCCTGTTCTTTAATACAGGGTCAGAAGCAGCTTTTGACATCCTCAATGGGTACAATAAGACTGTATCTATTGAGGATATAGCTCATGAAGTGTACTGTTCAATCGCTGAACAGTACACTTCAGGCAATATTACCGTATCAGATGATACAATGATATTTGCTGACGATACATCGAAAAAGACTGTATTCGGCACAGTTTCGGCATACTTGTACAGTATGCAAGTAAGGCATTATAAGCGGGCTTATATATCCCTTGACGATGATACAATCGTCAGGGATACAATCCCGACACTTCAGTCATATGAAACTGAAGAACGGCTTAATGATAGTCCGTTCTGGCTATCATTTTGCGGTCACATCCGTAAAATGGATAATAAAAATGCTAACGACATTATCCATATATTAGAGGGTCGTATAATCGGCCTTAAGGTATCTGAACTGAATATATCAGTTCGTAGATATCAATATTGTATGAAGCTTGCAAAAGCCCTTTATGCTTCATACAATGCGACTGAAGCATAAGTCTGATATAAGCCCTTGCCAGTCAGGCAAGGGCTTTTTTTGTGTCAAAAACCATTCATAATCTGTTCATAATTTGTTTACAATTCTTTTTGTTATTTTTCCTGTTCTCATTTTACATATAGTGAAGGGATTGATAAAATCCTTTCAGAATGGCTGAAAAGCCATTCGGGCATTGCTTTTCTGTATTAATCAGATAGTAAATGCCAGTGATAGTGTGCGTTGAGGCGTACACTGAACCGTAGGCTGAAACGCGGCGAGGCGCTCCGGCGGTTCAAGCATCTTTTCGATGCGCGAAAGCACAAACGGGCTGAAACCAGGCGATTGGCTCCCGTGTCGGCGCTCATAGAAATAGGGCAAGGGCTGGCAAAGCGCAAAGATTAACACACGCGGAATAAAGCGGAACATGAAGCACTCCGCTCAATGCCTGCTTTAAGGCTGAAAATTCTTTGTGTGGGATACGCTGGCTGAGGGTATGGTTAATCTGAAAAGCTCCTGTTCTTGGGATATGCCATAAAGGACGCTAGTAGTGCATACTGCTCGCAAGGCTTCCGGTTGCGTAAGTTCCGGAAAAAACAGTGGATTCCTGGCACAGGTGAGGTGACTGCCTCACATTCCAGTCTTGTAAAATCTGGCATTTTTCCCTTTTGATTGAATAGCGGCGGCTTTTATAGCGTCGCTTTATCATATACCGCACAAATGGGCTGAAACGCGGCGAGGCGCTCCTGTTTGTGCGGTTTTCTTATGGATTCATTCGAGCAGGCGGAACACGTTCGCCTGTCGGAATGAGTTCATAAGAACTCAGTAAACACATAATTCAATCAAAAGGAGGACACAACTATGTCAAAAATCTACAACTACAATGCAATGAGGCCCGCCATAGTAATAGCTCATAATCAGGGCAATCGTAAG
>ODAI013945635.1_pt1 | contig 18679 bp, 15 predicted proteins | sample 1539321 | NCBI WGS metagenome assembly ODAI01 (sample SAMN02144231, study PRJEB22623) | gut metagenome | biome: sheep rumen | host: Ovis aries | place: New Zealand
TACGACGCACTCGCTTCCGCCTCAGCCTCAATCAAAAAACTCATAGACGAAGTGTACCAGCACAAAATCGAACAGGAGCAGCTTCTTTCAAGGCAAAACGACATAAGATTCAAAATGCTTGCAAGCCAGATAAATCCGCACTTCCTTTTCAACACGCTTGAGACAATCAGGATGCAGGCCCTCTCCGACGGAAACAAAGACGTGGCGCGTACCATAAAACTCCTTGCGAAAATCCTCCGGCATAATCTGGATGCAACGGACAAACCCGTGCCTCTCACAAGCGAAATTGAAGCCGTGGGCAATTATCTGGACATACAGCACCTGCGTTTCGGCGACAGGGTTTCTTACGACATAGATTTTGCGACCGACGTGGAAAACGTGGCCATACTGCCGCTTTTGATTCAACCGCTTGCAGAAAATTCCTTCATTCACGGACTTGAACAACGCAGACCGGGAGGATTCATCAGCATCGTAATCACCAGTCCGGATCCTGACGAAATCAGCATATCAATACGCGACAACGGGTCGGGGATGACGGGACAGAGGCTTGAGGAAATCCGCGAGAGACTTCAGACCGGCACCGTGGAAAATTTCACCACATCAATCGGGATGGTAAATGTGAACCAAAGAATCAAACTTTATTACGGCGAAAAATACGGAATCGAAATAGAAAGCGAAATAGACAGAGGGACAACCGTTACAGTGCGCGTACCCAAAATCCTGATGACAGAAGAGGGGGAATTACATGGCTGATCAGACTATAAAAGTTCTTATCGTGGATGACGAAGAGATTGTAAGAAACGGCATTAAAAATATTTTGGATTGGGAAGCTCTTGGATGCGTGATTGCAGGGGAAGCGTCTAACGGAAACGAGGCTCTCGAGAAAATCAGGACACTCGCACCTGCCATCGTACTTCTCGACATAAATATGCCGGAAATGACGGGAATCGATCTGCTTGCAGAAGTGAGCGGCAATCCCGAAAAATATCCCTCGCATCCTCAGTTTCTGATTCTCTCGGGATACAGCGATTTCGATTATGCGCAGAAAGCCCTGAATTACGGCGCAAGAGGATACATCGTGAAGCCGGTGGACGAAGACGTGCTTGAAGAAAAAGTGAAGGCCATCGTAAAAGACATACAGAAAGAGTCGGAAGTCGCAACGCTTAGGAATCAGGCGGAGGTTGAAAAACTCGGTCAAAGATTTGTGCAGATGTTTGTGTTCGGTGCGGTGGAAGATGCGTTTGAGGAAGACGAGGCCCCGGACAGTCTTTATCAGGTTGCTCTTATTTCTCCTGAATTGTGCGGATACGTGGGCCAGCTTCAGGCGCTTCAGATTTCTGTTGATGAAAACTTCAGTTTCATAGACCACATCTCTTTTTCAATGGATCCGTATTACATCATCCTTTTCAAAAACGACGGAGGAAATGCGGTTCTGCGGCACATGGAAAGATTCTGCACCAACATCCGTAAAAACAAACACGGAGCAATGGCCGCCCTTGGTGATTCCGGACGGGGTCTTCAAGGTGCATTGAACAGTTTCAAGCAGGCGGAAAAAATCTACAAGCAGCTCTTCTTTTATCAGTCAAAGCCATTCATCTCTCAGCGTGACATAGATTCGGACCCCGAAGCCCTGGAAAGAATGAAAAAGAAAACCCCGGAAAACAGGGAAGACTTTGAGAAGGACATTACAACTCTCGTCAACTATATCGAAATCTACGAACTTCAGAAAATCAACGAAATTCTTACGAAAGGATTGAAATGGCTCAGGACGAGCGCGCTTTCAGAAGACGAGATAAAAAAAATCTGCATGGCATTCATCGTTGAAGTTCAGAACGGTCTGCACGCAAAGCATCCTGAAAAGGAATTCGAAACAGTTTCCGCACTCGACCTTGTGACACTCATCTACACGCAGAGTTATTTCGATGAAATTGCAGATATGGTCCACGACTTCATTCTTGGACTTGCAGAATCATTCACTTCAAACACGGCGAATTCCACTGTGCTGAAAGTGGTGCAATATGTGAAGAACAACTACAACACCGATATGAAGCTCGAAATGCTCGGCAACCTGTTCAACTGCAACAGCGCATATCTTGGAAAAAAATTCCGCGAATACACAGGAGTTCCGTTCAACACGTATATGGACATAATCCGCATTGAAGAGGCAAAGAAACTCCTGAAGTCAAGCAAATACAAAATATACGAAATTTCAAAGATGGTGGGGTACAGCAACACGGACTACTTCTATCTGAAATTCAAGAAACACACCAATATGACGCCAAAGGAGTACAAAGCTTCAGCCGGGGAGGAGGAAAAATGAAGACATTTCTGTCCGCTGCATTGTGCGCACTTCCGCTTTTCTTTATTTCGTGCGGAAAACAAGTGCAGGAAAATGAGCTTTCAGAATTCAATCCCGTCACATTCACCTTCTACAGTGCAGACATGGATGGCTACACTCTTTTCAACGACCCCGTGGCAAAAGAAATCACCCGGAAAACAGGAGTCACACTGGAGCTTGTGCCGCCGAAAGCCTCGAACATGCAGGACATTCCCACAATGATTGACTCGGGAAAATACTGCGACCTCATTTATGCAAAAAGCGAGATTTCAAAACTCATCGATGCAGACGCGCTTGTCGCTCTTGACGACTGGATTTCCCCGACAGGCGAACACGTGAATCTGATTGAAAAATACGGATACAATATGAAGGCCATGTACGGAGACCAGCTTGTGCATCTGAGACACAGCGACGGACACATCTACACATTCGGCACCTACGAAGTGAAAAAGGCTGTAACCGAAACGGCCGGCATTCTGCAGATTCAGCATGCGGTTTTAAAAGAACTGGGGTATCCGCGGCTTACGACACTTGACGATTTTGAAGCGGCATTGAAAGCATATATAAAAAAGCATCCGACTTTCAACGACATGCCCACCATAGGATTTTCAATCGTCACAGATGACTGGCACTGGTACGTGGGACTTTCCAATCCCGGAAACTATGTAATCGGCTACCCCGATGACGGACAGTGGATTGTCGACAGAAAAACCCACAAAGCCGTTTACAAATTCCTTGTGCCGGAGATGAAGCTTTTCTACAAATGGCTGAACCGTCTTTACAACGAGGGTCTCCTGGATCCTGAATCATTCACGCAGGATGAGGCTGTGTGGACTTCAAAACTCATCTCGGGCCGTGTACTGGGCACGGCAAGTCCTGACTGGCAGCTTAAAGACCCTCAGAAAGTTCTTGCGGCAGAAAGTCTGGACGACAGGACCTATGCGTATCTTCCCATCGTGGCGTCTCCGGAATACAAGGACCCGTCGCTCACCGACTACGGCTATTCAGGAGGATGGGGAATCAGCATTTCAAAGCAGTGCAAAAACGTGGAGCTTGCATTTCAATTCATGAACTGGATGTGTTCCGAAGAAGCCCAGATTTTGACCAACTGGGGAATCGAAGGCGTAAACTACGTTGTAAAAAACGGAAAGCGCACGATACCTCCTGAAGAACAGGAAAAAATCGACACGGATCCGCAGTATCAAAAAAACACGGGAGTCGGTCAGTGGGTTTACCCGTTCCCCGAACGAGGTTCCGGTGCAGTGGACAAAAACGGAGACTGGATCACACGCAATTCACGAGAGAGAATCGTTGAAAATTATCTGCCTGTTGAACGGGAGACTTTATCCGCATACGGAGCAACAATGTGGACGGACCTTTTTCCGCAGCCGGACGAACTTCCAAAACCTGAGCACGGGCAAATCTGGCAATACAATCTTCCAGCCGACGTGAATATCCTCGTTTCAGCCGCCGATGAATACACCTACAAATCTCTTGTGGAATGTATAATCGGAAAAGAAGAGGATTTTGATTCCTCTTGGGAAAAGATGGTTGAAAAACTCAAGGATATGGGAATGGAGCAGGCCGGAGAGGAAGTGAGCGCGCTTATAAAAGAAAAACTCATCCTCTGGGGCCGCATTTCTCCAAACGAGTGAAACACAATCAGATTGTCGCAGGCAGAATGTTCAGCACATCGAGCTTTCCGTCTGTCAGTGGAGCCGCATATTCACGCCCCCTGTAGCGGACAACCACAGAATCCGTAAAGTTGGTTCCGGGAAGTGCATACAGACACGCAGATTTGAGTCCGCCGTTTTCCCACGCAAGATCCATCCTCAGGTTTCCCTTCAGGCACACTCCATGCAGGGACCCGCTTCTCCATTTTTCAGGAAGGGCCGGCAGAATATCCACGTAGACACAATCCTCAATCATTTCACTCTGGGCTATCATCCTTGTGATTGCAGCAAGGGCACCGAAGTTTCCGTCAATTTGGAACGGAGGATGATTGTCGAAAAGATTCGGCAGTGTGGAATTCTTGAAAAGTGAAACCAGGGATTCGTAGGCCTCCTTCGACTGATGCAGACTTGCCCTGAAGTTCATAATCCATGCCTGTGACCATCCGGTGTGGCCTCCTCCGTTTGCGAGCCGTTTTTCTATTGTGGCGGCGGCGGCTTTCGCAAGCTCGGGGGTCCGGCTCACGCTGATTGTATGCCCGGGGAAAAGTCCATAGAGATGACTCATATGGCGGTGTCCAGGCTCCACTTCCTCACATTCAACGGGCCACTCGCGGATTGTGCCATCCTTCGTGATTACAGGCCCCTCTATCTTTGAAAGGATTTCCTGAAACTTCTGTATGTCGGGATCGGTTTCGTTTTTTTCCAAATCACGTGCGGACTGAAGGGTTGCGGCAAACAGATGCTCCAAAATCCGGTTGTCCATATCGCATCCGGCACAGAGACTTCCCTTTTCTCCGGACGGGAGGCGGTAGCTGTTTTCGGGCGAGACCGACGGGGAAACGACAAGATGCTTTCCGTCTGCGGAGGGCACCAAAAAATCGGCAAAGAAATCGCAGGCTCCTTTCAAGAGCTTGTAATTGCGGCGGAGGAATTTTTTGTCAAGCGTATACTCGTAATGCTCCCTCACATGCGTTGCAAGCCAGGCGGCTCCCAGAACCCAGTATGTGCCGGGAATCCACATATCCTGCGGTGCGGTGTCTCCCCAGATGTCCAGATTATGATGGGCCACATAACCGTAGCATCCGTACATCTCTCGTGCAGTCCTTTTTCCGTTGCGGGCGGCTTTTTTCAAAAGGGCGAACAAAGGAAGCTCACATTCCTCGAGTCCGCAAATCGAGGCAGGCCAGTAATTCATTTCAGTGTTGATGTTGATTGTGTATTTTGAACCCCACGGCGGATCCATATCCCGGTTCCAGATGCCCTGTAAATTCGCAGGGAGAGTTCCCGGAGAACGGCTGCAGGAAATCAGAAGATAGCGGGAATAGTTCCAATACAACTGCGCAAGGGCCGGGCTTTCAGGATGCATCGAAAGAAGAATATCCGTTGGAACAGATGACTCGGCTCCTGTACTTTCCGGGCACAAAGAGAGCGAAACTCTTCTATACAACTGCTCATAATCCTCAATGTGGGCAGTACGCAGATTTTCATACACTCCGCTCGAGGCAAAACACAATTTTCTGAGCACTTCATCGGCACACCAGGTGACAAGTCCACGCTGAGTCCGCAGAATGTTTCCGCCTTTTCTCTCGTATCCCCTGATTCTGTATGCCGTCTGTATGTCAACGTAAAGAGTCACTTCGTCGGCACCCTCGACCACAAGCATATTTCCCTTTGTCTCGACAGTGCCACCCGAGGGAACAGCAGTGACCATTGCGCAGAAAGGAATGCCGTGTCTGTCCTGAAGAGCGATTGTATCCTCGCGGAGTGCGTAGCTTCTGCCTGCGAAATTTCCCCTGTCAAGATAAGCACGGAAAAAAACACTCTTCGGAGTGGAGGCCGTCACCCGGATTACGAGCACGTCTGCAGGTGCCGAGGCAAAAACCTCCCTTGTGTATGTGATGGTGCTTCCCCGTGAATTGCGCGAGAAAATGGCAGTGCTTGGCACGGTGCTTTCGGTTGAAAAAGTCGTGGTGACAATGGCGGTTTCCAAATCCAATTCGCGTTTGTATGCCGAAACAGTTCCAAATGCATCGCGGCGGTCGGGAAGAGGACCTTCCAAGCCCACGCTTTCTGCAGTGTAGTAATCAATGTGCAGTTCTCCTGCCGTCTGATAAACAGTCTGCTGCGAAGGCGTTCCCGTCATTGTTTCGAATGCGAGTTCCTGAGCTTCCTGAATGTGCCCCTGTGAAATGAGTTCACGAATTTTCGAAAGGGATTTTCTGCAGCTTCCGTTGTTTCTGTTTCTGTACACACCCGACCAGATAGACTCTTCGTTCAATTGGATGATTTCGTGTCCCGGATTTCCGTAGACCATTGCGCCAAGTCTTCCATTTCCAACCGGCAGAGCTTCATTCCAGTTTTTTGCCGGAGATTTATACCAAATACTGTTCATAGTTCCGATATTACCATAGAATCCCATTATTTTCCATCATTAAAAAATATTTTTCGGAAAAAGGATTGACAGATTCTATTAGATTGTGTACAATTAAATTATACAAATCAGATATGGAGGCGTTATATGGCTCAGATTTATGATTTCACCGTTAAAGACGGAAAAGGAAACGACGTGCCGCTCAAATCATTCAGCGGAAAAGTGATGCTCATTGTGAACACTGCCACAGGCTGCGGATTCACTCCCCAGTACGAGGGACTCGAAGCTCTTTACCGGAAATACCACGACAAGGGACTCGAAATTCTGGATTTCCCCTGCAATCAGTTCGGCAAACAGGCTCCCGGCTCGAACGAAGAAATCACGCAGTTCTGCACGCTCAAATATCACACGACTTTCCCGCAGCTGAACAAAATCGAAGTGAACGGTGAAAATGCCGATCCGCTTTACAAATTCCTGAAAGAAAAGAAGAAAGGCTTAATCGGAAGCAGCATCAAATGGAATTTCACCAAATTTCTTGTTGACCGCCAGGGAAATGTAGTGGAAAGATTCGCTCCCACCGACACTCCCGCCAAAATCGATGAAAAGATTGCGGGCTTGCTCTGATTTAATAAATGGTGTATAATCTAATTTTATATACGGGGAGTCTCTAAAAACATCAGTTTCAGCAGGATGCCTGCGCTGTGGATTAAGAGGCAGTTTCGCCGCCGGTGAGATATTCTTGAAGCTCCGTTGGAATTTACAAGGCAAATGCGGTATTTTATGTCCTTCTGTCTCAAGGCCTTGAGATTCGTCAACATTCCAGGATTTGCCGATGGTAATTCAGCCGCTGCCAGAGACAGTTTTTTGAGATGCCCGCACATTTATTCGTGCGGAGGGTTCAATACCCCGACGCTCTGCGTCGAAATAAAGGGTATTGAATCCGACTGCAATACCTTATGAGAACACCATACCTCGACGCTCTGCGTCGAGTGTTGGTGATTAAAGACCAAACCGCTTCTTAAGGAGAAATATGCAATGGAAGATGAAAAATACGACTGCTTAAAACTCAAAAATCAGCTCTGTTTTCCATTGTATGCCTGTTCGAAAGAAATCATCAAAAGATACAAACCGTTCCTGGACAAGCTGGATTTGACTTACACACAGTACATTGCAATGATGGTGCTTTGGGAGAAAAAATCCGTGAACGTAAAGGAGTTGGGTGAATCCCTTTTTCTCGACAGCGGTACACTCACCCCCCTTTTGAAAAAACTCGAGGCAAAGGGATATATCACAAGAGAGAGAATGAAGAAAGACGAGCGCAATGTCCTGATTGCAATCACTCCGGAAGGTGAGAAACTCAAGGATGAAGCACTTTCCATTCCCTCCCGGATGGTCACATGCGTGAAGCTCGATCCTCAGGAAGCCCAGACCATGTATATGCTTTTGCACAAAATCCTCAGGCAGTTTTCATTGGAGTAGAGATGAAGGGCCTGCGGATTTTTCCCGTTCTGCTGATTCTGACTCCGCTCATCTTCTGCTCTTGTCTCGAAAAAGGCGACATTGCCGTGCAGCAGGGGGCCGCTTATTTCCAGCGCAGGGAATTCACTTCGGCGGAAAACGCATTCAAAATGGCCCTTACCGTGGAATGTTCCTATCCACCCGAAGACATTTACATTATGATTGCAAACTGCCGTTCTCAGCAGGAAGACTGGGACGGTGCTCTCGAATGGCGTGACAAAGTGCTTGAAACAAGACGGGATGCGGAAAATCTTCTGAACATGGGCCTCATTTACCGCCTGAAGAAAGACGACAAGACGGCAGAGGATTTTTTCAAACAGGCCCTCGATGCAGACAGCGGAAGTTCGGATGCCTATGCAAGCCTTGGAGCACTGTATCTGAGTCAGGGCAGGATTGAAGATGCCGCGGCAATGCTCGAAAAATCACTGGACATAAACGACCGCCCCGCCATTGTGCACGCCGACCTTGCCATCTGCTACGGAAGGCTGAAGGATTTCACCCGCGCCGAAGAAGAGATTTCCATAGCCGCCGAACGAAAACTGCCGGACATCGAAAAATTCCGCCGGGAACTGACCGATCTTGAAAATGACGCGCAAAACTGAAATTTGACTACGGCACTCTCAAAAAAAAAGCCCGGATTTTCTCAAATCCAGGCTCTTTGATTTACTATGAAAGGGTCAGCCCAGGAAGACATGGCCCTGCTGGTCTATGGCAAGTATCGATTTGCAGTCTGAACAGCGGAAACGTCCGCTCTTTGTTGCTTTCAAACGCCTTGAGCATACCGGGCAGTTGAACACCTTCGGGAACACAGTGCTCTCCGTGGGGGTGCCGCGCTTGAAAAAGTCAGTCGCATCGGCCATTGATTCTTTGATATTAAAGAACTGGCTGAATCCCAAAAGCTGGAACACTTCATACACCTTCGGCTGGATGTTCAAAAGAACTATATCACCGCCCTTCGGCTTTACAAGTTTCAGGAAGGCTGTGAAAGAACCGATTCCCGTTGAAGATACATAATTGAGACTTGCACAATTGAATATAAGGTTTACGAATCCGGCACTTACGACTTTTCCAATCTGCTTATGAAAATAGACAGAGTTGTAAGTGTCGATATATCCGTTCAAAATCACCATCAGGCAGCCATCAACTTCAGCAACTTTGTCAAGCTGAATTTTGAGGCTATCATCTTTATCGTCGTCAAATCCTGGAACAAATTCGTTATTCATACTCCTCCGGCTGTCTTGACTGGGATTCCAGAAAACAGCTTGCACACGTTAAGCGAAAAGCATAAGTATAACATATATACTACACTAATTCCTATTATTAGTCAAATCTAAATCCCCAAAATCTCTTCTTTTTTATGATTTGGAGGGCTGCCATCCGCCGTCAACATTCAGCAGAACACCATTCAGTTCTGGACTGGAAAGCAGTGTCACGGCATGGTCTGCAACGGTTTCCGGTGGGATTTCGTACTTTTTTTCCGGTGCATTCCGTGTAAAACCAGGGCAAATGCCATTACAGATTATACCATATCTTCCATATTCGGCAGAAACGGATTTTATGATAACAGATATTCCCGTTTTGGCCCCTGCGTAGGCTGCGTTTGTGCGGTAGGCATTTATATCCATTGTCCGTGTGCCGCCGAAAAGCAGTATGCGGCCAAATCCGCGTGCCATCATTCCGGGGAGAGCCGTGCTCACCGCAATTCCGGGAAGTGCATAGTCGTGAGCGGCCAGATAAAGCCAGTCTTCCGCAGTGGTTTCATGCAGTGGTTTCTGCAAAAAAGGCCCGTAAGTCACCACCAGAATGTCGGCAAGAGCGATTGCTTTCGAAAGCTCCCCTTCAATCCGGGCCGCAACATCTCCGTCGCGAAGGAAATCCACGCCGCACCACAGAAGTCCGCTGTCTTCCGGGGGACGGGTTCTGCCTGCAACCGTGACCACCGCTCCCAAATCCTTGAGTTTTTCCGCAACGGGCAGTCCGATTCCGCCGGTTCCCCCTATAATCAGTGCATTTTTTCCTCTGAAGATTTCCTGCATGGAAAGATTATAGCATATTTCCGAAAAAAGATGTATATTTTCGGCATGAATCTTGATAATATTGTGATTGTTTTGTGCAGACCCGAGGAGAGCCGCAACGTTGGTGCCGTCTGCAGGGCCATGGCCAACAACGGATTGCACACTCTGCGCATTGTGGGTGAAAAAGAGTCCATTGACGACGAAAAAGTGCGTGTGCTTGCGATTCATTCGGCCCCCATCTGGGAAAAAGCCGTTTTCTGCAGCTCGATTACCGAAGCCACCGCTGACTGCACGATTGCAGCCGGAACCACCAGACGCAGAGGAAAGAAAAGGGGGAAACTGCTTCTGCCGGAGGAATGTGCCTCGAATGCCTCTGATATTACCGATGCAGGCGGAAAAGTGGCCCTTGTGTTCGGAAATGAACGTACCGGGCTTACGGACGAAGAGATTGACGAGTGCACGATGGGCGTGACAATCCCTTCAAGCGAGGAATTTGCCTCACTGAATCTGAGTCATGCCGTGCAGATTATGTCCTACCACATGTTCCGCGTTTCTGGAAGCAAATTTTCAGGAAGCACACCTGTCTCCCTTGAAAGAATTGACGGTGCAGTCAATGTGATAGCAGACAGTCTCCAAAAGATAGGATTTTTCAGCGTGACGGGCCGTGACGATATGGAAAAATTCTGGCGCACAATCCTTTCCCGCTCGGCACTCACAGAAAGTGAAGCCAAATATATAGAAAGGATTTTCACAAAAGCCGCAGGAATCGCAACCCACGAAACCCACACAACACACGTACAGGCCAAATCCTGAAAACTACTTTTGAGTGAAGTTCGTGGCATGGTCGCACCACAGGCGGATAAGCTCGTTCTGAGACTTGTGTCTTGACTTCAGGAAGAATGTCTCGTCTTCGCTGTGATAAACGTAACCGGAGGAATTGTAGATTTCGAAGCTCGGATCAGTGCGGAACATAAGCTGCTGGATTTCGATACGGGCGTGGAAAGTCGGCACTCCCTTGAAAATCACATAATGCGTGTAATTCTGCGGGAAGTCTATGTTGATGTTGACGATGTCATCTCCCATGATGCGGTATGAAATATCCCTGGCGCAGGTCCATGCCCACACAGGCTTCGTGCCGTAGTATCCCAAAATCTTGGTGTGCGGATAGAATGTGTTCTCCTCCACAAGCACAGGATACAGATTTGCGAGAGTCTGAAGAGAAAGAGAGTCCATAGAGGAAAGCTGTTTGTTCACAAGAAGACGTCCCGCCTCCGCGTATTCGGGATGCTGCATGATGCCTCCCAAGGCGATGAGCGCCGTTCCTGTAACCGTGTACTGCTCGGTGGAAAGAATCATGTCACCTTCGGTAATCACAAGCTCGCCGTTTTCAAGCTTGGCATTTTCCCCGATTACGGAAATGCACTTTTCCATTAGAGGCTCAAGAGGACCTGCCAGAGAGCCGTCGGACCGGTAAAGCTTGGCATAAAGGGACATGAGCCCGGAAGCCTGTGCCACGGAAGGAGTGAATTCCTCCATCCTGCCGGGGAACTGCAAAAGGGAAGCAATGACGCTGGTATTCTTCTCGCGCAGAATGTAGTCGCCGATTCCTTCCATCGTGAAAATGTCCGGATTTTTTGACGAAAGAGCTGTATTGACCATTGAGGCCATGCGTTCTGTTTCCATATTCAGGCTGCGGTCCATTGCAACCAGCGTATCAAAGAAAGGTGCCGAGACATAAGTGCGCCTGTTTCCCTTCTTGAATGAATCGGGAACCGTGTCGATTGCCTCGTTGTACATATTGCGCCCGGCCATTTCCGCCACGTATGCAACCACTTCGCTCTCGGTAAGACTGTCTGCCGTTGCCGAAGAAGCCTGCTGTGCAAAGCGCGTAACCAAGGTGTCCCTGAACTGTTTAAGTGTTGTATTGTAAGTCATGGAATCCGTCATGGGAAGACCGGAAACCGCCACGAATTCAAAGTGCTTGGCCGGATCATAGTCACCATAAAGCGCAAGATTGTTTCCGGCGGCAAACGTGAGCCTTTCCGCATCCATTGCGGGTGCCGTAAGAGCGGACATCTGGTCCTTGGTGCTCAGAATCATTCTGTTGGCCCCGAGTTCTTCCACCGTGTAGCTCGAGGAGGTTTTATACGGCACGGTGATGATGTCATCTTCATTTGCGGGAGAAGCGGTGATGGCAAGCTGATTCTCAACACCTTCACCCCCTACCGAAAATGCGATGGTGCTTCCGTCGTCAAAATGAAGTTCAATGGAAGACGGAGTTTCCGTGAACGACTCCAGCGTAAGATTCCTGACATTCTGTGCATCATCGGCACTGAACACCTGTACGGGAAAATTTTCCGATGCGGACACGGTTATGCCGCGGTATGCAGCCTGAAACTGATTCTTAAGCTTCATGCCTGCCCCGTCTGCCTGTGTCTGAGCAAAAGAAACGTGCAGATCACCGAAAACACGGTTCAACACGGATTCGGTCTTAAATTGCAATACAAAAATGCCGACAATAAGAGCGGCGTAAAGGGCTGTCAGTCCTACAATCTTTTTAATCGGATGTTTACGCATTTTGCTTATTTTATCTTTTACGGCTAGAAAAAGCAAGTGAATATGATATAAAATGCCTCTAATAATAGAGGAAAATACGCTTAATTGAGGGAAATCATGAAATCTTTGCTCAAAAAAATCGCAATCTGCTCGGCAGGACTCTTACTTTTCGCAGGAACCGCAGTTTCAGCTGCGTCAGGGATGGACCGCACCACAGCGCTTCTTCCAGACAGCATCACACCGGAACAGACCTTCTCAAAACAGGATTTTCTGGAGGATTTGCAGAGTGAGCTCAGCTCAAAGGGAATACAGGCCGCAATCGACCTTTACAGAGACATTCCCGAGGAATTCGCCGACGATACAGATCTTCTGGTCATAAAAGCATCACTTCTGGTAAGCACGGGAAGCTACAACGATGCAAAAAAAATCTGCACGTCCCTGCTTTCCAAGGACGACAAGGACACAGAGGTGCTTTCTCTCGCCGCCACAATCGCAAAGGCCCAGAAAAACACCAGCGAATGGAACAAATACATAAAGGCCCTGATTGCAATCGACCCGTACAACACCGATGCAAACATCGCACTTGCCCAGCAGCAGTTCAGCAAAAAGGCATACAAACAGTCACGCCTGTACTATCAGAAGGCCCTTGTGCGCGATGCAAACAATATGGACGCACTTTTCGGAGTGGGACAGACTTCCTATTATCTTGAAGACGACAACAAGGCTGAGGCCACATTCAAGAAGATTCTTGAAATCGACCCCGACTATGCCCCCGCCTATTCCTACCTTGGCAAACTCGCCGCCGCACACGAAGAATACAAGACCGCCAGCAACTATGCACTTGAAGCTGTAGTCCGCGACGACAAGAACTACGACTACATTATGGATTACGGAATGTATGAAAGAAACATGGGCCACTACACCAATGCTGAACAGGCCTGGACCACCGCAATCTCCCTTGAGCCGGACTACTTCCTCGCATACGCATACCGCGCAGGCCTTTACGATGAGCAGGACATGTTCTCTGACGCCCTCAACGACTACATGATGGTGATTAAGACGAATCCCGACTACTATTATGCCTACGAAAGCATCGGAATCCTCGCATTGCACGAGCAGCAGTGGAAAAAAGCCCGCGAAGCCTTCACGAAATGCTACGAGCAGAACAGCAAAAACATCTCCTACCCGCTGATGATAACATATTGCTATTATATGGAAGGAGACAAACTCAACGCAAAGAAATTCAGCGACAGCGTACTGCGCAAACTCGACCGCTCCACAATCGACTACGCCATGCTCAGAGTCTACCACGACCTTGCAGGTGAAATGCCGCTCGCCCAGAAAATCTCCGCGCTGCAAAATACCAATCAAAAAGGCAAAATGTACTTCTATCTCGGTCTTTTATATGATATGATAGGCGGAAAAGAAGCCTCCAACAAGTATTTTATGGAGGTGGTTAAGCTCAACAGTCCTATGTTCTTCGAATACAGGATTGCTGAATGGAGCGTTGGAGTAACAAAATGACGATTAACGAAGAGTCTGAAGCACAGGCCCCCCTTCCCGCCACTCAGAGAGAGTTGAAACTCAACGGCAGGACAATCACGCTCGTGGGCACAGCCCATGTGTCCGCCGAAAGCATAAAGGAAGTAAAGGCTGCCATCACGGAAAGAAAACCCGGGGCGGTGGCCATCGAACTTGACGAAAAGCGTCTTGCAAGTCTGGAAGATTCGGAATCATGGCGCAAAATGGACATAATCAAAGTCCTTAAAAACAAGCAGGGATTTCTGATGCTCGCAAACATTGTTCTTGCGGGGTACCAGAAAAGGATGGGGCAGAGCGCGGGAGTAAAACCCGGAGACGAAATGGTGGCCGCCATCGAAACCGCACGTGAACTGAACATCCCGCAGGTTATGGTTGACCGTCCGATTGCAACAACCCTCCGCAGGGCATGGGCCGTGAACTCCTTCTGGGGAAAATGCCAGCTTATGTCCTCGCTGATTGTAAGCGCCTTCTCGAAGGAAGAAACATCCCCCGAGGAAATTGAAAAACTCAAGCGGCAGTCTGAAATGGATTCGATGATGGCGGAACTTTCAGATTACATGCCGAAAGTGAAGCAGGTGCTCATAGACGAAAGAGACCGCTATCTTGCAAGCCGCATCTGGCAGTGCCCTGGAGACTCCGTTCTTGCAGTCCTCGGAGCAGGACATCTTCCCGGAGTTGAGGCTCATCTTGAAAAACTTGCATCCGGCGAAGAATCCCCCGACTGTTCCGACATCGACGTGGTGCCCGAAAAATCCCTCGGGTCGAAAATCGCGGCATGGCTCATACCGGCCCTCATTGTGGCTCTGATTGTCCTGGGATTTGTTTTCGGCGGCAAAGAGATTGGAATGGATATGCTCGGCAGATGGATTGTCTGGAATTCGATTCCCGCCGCCATCGGTGCGTTGCTTGCCGCAGGCCATCCGGTGACCATACTCACGGCATTCATTTCCGCTCCAATCACATCGCTGTGTCCGTTCATAGGTGTCGGAATCGTCTCCGGCATTGTGCAGGCCTTCGTGTGCAAACCGAAAGTGGAAGACATGGAAAACATGCAGACCGACGCAACTTCGCTCAAGGGATTCTATAAAAACAAAATCCTGCGCGTATTGCTCATTCTCGTGCTCACTACAATCGGAAGCTCCATCGGAACAATCACGGCGGGCGCATCTTTTGTGGTCACAATCAAATCATTCTTCGGAAAGATTCTGAGTCTCTTCAAGCGTTAGGCTGTCCTTGGGGACACTAAAGTTCCACTACAAAGGCTCCGGATTTTTCATCCACAGAAAGCTTTTTTTCAGGACGGGGGATGGAAAGACATTCCCCTGAACGAAGAGAGTCTTCCGTAACCACAAGCAGAAGCCCGATTTCAGAACAGGCATAATATCCTGTGCGGGAGCCCGGAAGATGTATCGGATCGCTTGCCACGCGGAACGAAAGCTCCCCCGCATCTCCTGATTTTTTTTCCGCCGCTGTAAGGGCCACAAACGAAAGCACAGCCCTCTCTTTCGGAAGACGTGCTGATTCGGAAAGTTTCTTCAACGCGGCAGGAGCATCCTGAGTGCCGAAAGCGAAATTGCACCATTTACCGCCGCGTTTTCCATCCATCGGGCACTGAGCGGCATGAGGGCACGGAGAGACCGGAGAAAAACCACGGCGAATCATGGCATCCCGCATAAGACTCAAAAGACGTGCGGACGAAGGAATACCCGGCTCAATCAAAAGCACTTTCCTAAAATCACCGGCACCGTTTTCCGAAGGCTTTTCCTCCATTATATACGAAAGGATTTTCTCACAGTATTTCTTGGCAAGATAATCCGGAGGCATATTGCTTTCCTCTCCCACTTCATTGAACACATTTGCGCAGGTCACAAACGAAACCTTTTCCTTCACGGGGGTTCCGAATCCTCCCTTCACGCGCACAACCTCCCAGCTTTCACATTCAAGACGCGCGGCCACGGTCATAAGCAGATTTTCGCCGATCGAAAGTGCCTGCGGAGAAATGTCCATGCAATACCAGCGGAGTTTCTTTTTTCTCAACTCGGGCCTTGAAAGGAACACTGCAATCGGCACGGTAAGAGGTCCGCTTCCCACATCAAGACAGACGGTACCGTCAGGAAATTCAAAAAAGGAAGACGGAAGATTTGAGAAAAGACGGGTCAGGCGCACGAGATTCCACCACAAATAATAATGCGTGTATGCGGAAAGCGTCTGAGGCCTGTTCATATAGCCGAGTCTTCGTTCAGCGCGTTCATCCGTAAGCGTGTGGCTCAGTTCCAGAATCTGCCGCGGCAAATCGGCACGCTGCTTTGAATTGAGAGGATGAGTCGCACCGATTATGTCCCTGAAATCGGCAAGAATCTTTTTTGCATCGGAGGGAACGGAACCTGCGTCAAGCAGAAAATCCACCTGCCGGGCAGCCACAAAATCCTTTTGCACGCGGAAAGATTTTTTTTCCGTTCCACGGACTTTTTTATGGAAATCCTTCCCTTCAGCGGAATTTCCACCGGCAGAGCCTTCATTTTTGCGCTCATATTTGCACCCGGCCTTGTATTCAGATTTGGTATCAGCCCTCTTTCCGCCTTTGGCCTTTTTTCCGTCATCTTTGCATACGGCTCCGGAGAAGTTCATTCTGCGTCCGGCCTTTTTTTCATACCACTTGAGTTCGCCGTCTGTGTCAGTTTTTTTCATCAGCCTTTTCCTGTATTCCGGGATTCCGTTTCGCTTCACGCTTTTTCTTCAAAGCCACATAAGCCTCGTTTAAATTCGCCCTGCATCTCCTGATTGCGGTAAGAGCCTCTGCGTGCACATCCATCTTTTCTCCCTCCCTCACAATCTGTCTGCCGGCCCCCTCTGCTGTGAATCCCCTTGTATAAATGAGATATTTCAAGCGCCTGATAATGTCAACCTCGCGCTGAGTGTAAATACGGTGCCCTCCCATATCCTTCTGCGGCAGCAAAGCCGGCGTCACCTCTTCCCAGTAACGCAGAATGTGGGATTTCACACCTGTAAGCAGCTCAACCTCTCCGATTGAAAATCCTGCCAAATCCTAACGCTCCCTGTCCTGCCACTTCTGACGGCTTGCCTTCATCTCAATCTGCACGGGAATCTGATCGAATCCCAAATCCTCGCGCACACGGTTCTTCAGGTAAGTCAAATAACTTCCGGGCACATTTTCAGGCCTTGTCGCAAAAATCAGAAAGTTCACCGGATTCACGCTGGTCTGAGTAATGTAGCGCACTTTGAAATGAATCGCCTTCGTTGCAGGCGGCGGATATTTTGCAAGCCAGTCGTTCAAGGCAAGATTCAATGCGGCGGTTTCAACCTTGCGTGTAAGCTGATCGAAAACAGAAAGCGCAGTGTTCATCAGGTTTTTCAGTCCGTCGCAGTTTTTCGCGCTCAAAGTCACAATCGGAGCCCACTGCATCTGCCCGAACATCGTGCGGATATAGTCGAACGCCTTTTTCTCTGCCTTTGTGCTCTGGTCTTCCATAGTGTCCCATTTGTTCAGAACAAAGATTATGCCCCGTCCTCTTTCGTAAGCCAGTGAGGTGATTTTCTTGTCCTGTTCGGTAAGTCCCTCTTTCGCATCAATCATCAGGAACATAATGTCACATTCATCGAGCGTCTTGATGGCACGGTTCACGGAATAGTACTCAACATCCTCGGTCACTTTCTTCTTGCGCCTGATTCCCGCAGTGTCCAGAATCTGAATGTCCCTGCCGTTGTGACGGAAACTTCCTTCCACCACATCGCGGGTTGTGCCTGCGTAATCACTCACAATGCTGGCCTTCGTATGAGTCAATGCATTGCTCAAAGTGGACTTCCCCGTATTCGGCTTTCCAAGAATCGCAATGCGGATGGGCCGTTCCGTGTCGCTCCCTTCCGTAACGCGGCTGAAATCCAGGCCCTTCACCATCTCCTTTTCCAGCACATCAAGATTGTCTCCGTGTTCCGCCGAAATGAGAGTGATGTGCTCAAATCCGAATTTCATATAATTGTATGCAAGAGCCTCGTTTTTTCCGCCCTCGGTCTTGTTCACCGCCGCAATCAGCTTTTTGGAATAGGGCCTCAGATGCAGAATAAGCTCCTCGTCTTCCGCAGTGATTTCAGTGGCATCGAGCAAAAGCAAAATACGGTCGGCACGGTCAAGCATTTCCACGGTCTTTTCCACAACAAGGTCGTCCATCTCGCTTTCCCGGCTGTGCAAATCCCTAGTCAGCTTGTAACCGCCGGTGTCCATCAGATGAACAGGCTTCCCGTCAAGAAAACAGGTGCCCTCAACAGGATCCCTCGTAACGCCCGGAGTGGGATCGGTAATCGCGCGCTTGGTATGGGTGAGTGCATTAAACAAAGTGGACTTTCCGACATTCGGCCGTCCCGCAATCACAATCAACGGCAGATTGAAATAACTCTGGTCGGGGAAAAATTTCTGCTTCTCGGTCTTTCGTATGCTTTTTACACCGTCTTCCCCTTCATCTTCCCGCTTCTCCACCGACTCCTGCGACTCACTCAGTGCCGAAACCACCTGCACATCTTCTTCAGTTTTCACAGGCTTTGGTTTGGAAAAATCCGGCTTCCGTTTTTTCTTTGCCATATCGACACCTCCAATTCGACAAAATGCAGAATATGCAGAATATATTATAGAAGATAAAGTCGATTTTATCAA
>ODAI010597725.1_pt1 | contig 18676 bp, 14 predicted proteins | sample 1539321 | NCBI WGS metagenome assembly ODAI01 (sample SAMN02144231, study PRJEB22623) | gut metagenome | biome: sheep rumen | host: Ovis aries | place: New Zealand
AAGGCTTCCGATTAGTTGTATAACGGGCCAATAGCTCAGTTGGTCAGAGCATCCGGCTCATAACCGGACGGTCCGGGGTTCGAGTCCCTGTTGGCCCACCATTTCGCCTCTCGTTTTTGCGAGGGGCGTTATTTTATATGTTCTGTTTAATCAAATATATAGGGTGATATCTATGTTCAAGGATAATCTCATATTCAGCCTGAATGCTACAGTACCGGTATTCCTGATGATGGTTTTTGGGTGGATAGTAAGGCGGCTCGGACTGCTTGACGATCACTCTACAGCTCAGGTAAATAAATTCGTCTTCAGGACACTTCTTCCCGCACTTCTTTTCATGGACCTTTCTACTGCGGATTTCCGGAAGGTCTGGGACGGAGGTTTTGTTCTGTTCTGTATTGTTGTTACACTTATCTGCGTCAGCATTGCGGTACTTTATTCGTTTATAGCCAGCCGTGACCGGAATGAGAGGGGCGAGATAATACAGGCTTCCTACAGAAGCAGTGCCGCAGTACTTGGTATTGCATTTGTCAACAATATCTACGGTCACTCTACCATGGCGGCGCTGATGATAGTGGGTACAGTCCCAGTCTATAATATTATCGCAGTTTTGGTGCTGTCGCTGACATCTCCTGACAAGAGTGAGGGAGACAGCTTTTCCACGCTGATGAAAAAAACTCTGCTCGGTATAGCAAAGAATCCAATAATACTCGGTATTGCTGCGGGAATGATATGGTCACTGATAGGGATACATCAGCCGGTGATAATGTCGAAATCCATATCCTATCTGGGAAATATGGCAACTCCGCTTTCCCTCATTGCTCTGGGAGCCTCATTCAGATTCGGTGATATCAGGGGAAAAGTCGGACTTACTGCCGGCATAGCATTCATAAAGCTTGTATTATTCTGCAGCATTTTCCTTCCCGTGGCTGTTTCAATGGGATTCCGAGGAGAAAAACTCATTGCGATACTGGTGATGCTGGGAAGTGCAACTACGGGAAGCTGTTTTGTAATGGCAAAAAATCTGGGGCATAAGGGTTCAGTCACCGCCTTTGCAGTAATGCTGACAACACTTTGCAGTGCTCTGACGCTTACAACATGGCTTTTCATTCTTAAAACGAAGGGATTTATCTGAGGGGGATAAATATGAAAGGGACAAAATTATCATTTTTTCTGCCGCTGCGCTGTGTGATATTCTTTTTGATATTCATTATCGGAGCAGCTGCTCTGAATAAGGATTTAGAGGATATAAGCAGCTGTTGGTCTGTTACGGCAACAGCAGTGAATATTTTCACCATAATTTTTCTAATCATAGCCGCAAGGCAAAATGGTATGACTTATCCGCAGCTGATAAACTATGAAAAGGGGAAAACAAAGCTCAGGCAGATAATCATTATATCTCTGATAATAATTTCATTGGGGACCTCCTGTATGTTTGCGGCAGGCTTCATCTGCTATGGAGTCATCCCCTATGCAGCACCTATGATGATAGAACCTATACCGAAATATCTTGCGATAATAAATCTTCCTCTGCTGCCGATAACGACAGCTCTTGCGGAAGACGGCCTGTATTTTGGCTGCGGAGTCAGCCGAATTAAAAATAAGACGCTTGCGATAGCTGTACCTGCATTCTTTTTTGCACTACAGCACAGCTTCATTCCCACACTGTTTGATGTGAGATATATTATCTACCGATTCATTTCATTTTTGCCGCTTACAGTAATTCTCTGCTGGTATTACTGGAAAAAACGTGATCCGCTGCCAATAATGATAGGTCACGCACTTATAGATGTTGCAACAGTCGTGCAGATACTTGCAACTTCAACAATACCGGGATTCTACGATAAAATGTGCGGCAGCTGAAAACAGTACCGATTGAAATGCCCCGAAGTTTAGCAGCAGCACTTATATGGAAGTATTATGTGTGATTATCGGTGGAAACCTTTCTGAGGAAAGGTTCTCCCCCGAGCCCCCTTCCAAAGACTTTTGATCCTGATTTTTTTCATATAGGGCGCTCTGTATAAAAATAGAGCGCTCATTTGTTTTGTGAGCGCCCTATATGAAAAAAATTAAAACCGGAAGTTTTAGGAAAGGAGTTTGAGGAACAACCCTTTTTCAAAAGGGTTTTCCTCAATAAATACTTATATACTTACATATAAGTGCTGCTAAACTTCGGGGCAAAAACATTATTTTGGCAGCTTTATAAATGAGGAAGCATTTTGTATCAGAGCTTATCCTTTTGTCTGAATACAGCAGCTGCTGACAGTCCGCACACGAGGGCAGCGGATATACCTCCTGCTGCAGCAGTCAGTCCGCCGGTCAGTATGCCCTGAGCGCCCTTATCACGGACCGCCTCTCTGACTCCTTCGGCAAGCAGATGTCCGAAGCCTGTCAGCGGTACAGTCGCACCGGCGCCGGCAAAATCGGCCAGCGGACCGTATACTCCGATAGCCGATAGCGCTGCTCCGGCCACAACGAATCCGGTGAGTATCCTTGCAGGGGTTAGACTTGTATGGTCTATCAGCAGCTGTCCCACTGCACAGATAAGTCCGCCGACTATAAAAGCTTTAATGATATCTGTTATCATAGTTACCTCCTTGAAAAGTGAACAAGATGAGCGATAGCGGGGATGGATTCTCCCTGCTGCAGGGACATAGGCGACATAAGAGCTCCTGTGGCGGCGAAGAGAATATTTTTCATATCACCTTTTTCAAGAGCCGGGAGAAAGTGGCCGCATAGAACACTTGCGCTGCATCCGCAGCCTGAGCCTCCGCAGTGAGTATCCTGTGTATCCGGGTCAAATATCATAGCTCCGCAGTCAAGGTGCTGAGCGGATATATCGATGCCCTGTTTCAGCAGGACATCCTTCAGGAGACTGCTTCCCACGGAGCCAAGGTCTCCGGTGACAATGCAGTCATAGTCCGCAGGAGAAGTTCCGGTGGAAATGAGGTATCTCCGGATAGTATCCGCTGCTGCCGGAGCCATAGCGCTGCCCATATTGTTTATATCGCTGATGCCCATATCTGCTATCCTGCCGATACATCCGCCGGCAATGCAGACTTTTCCCTCGCAGGCTGAAAGTATAACGGCTCCTGCGGCAGTACAGGTCCACTGAGATGTAGGAGTGCGCTGACCGCCGTAGGAAAGCGGAAACCGGAACTGTCTTTCCGCAGTAGAGAAGTGGGAAGAGGTAACGGCTGCCGCAGTTTTTACTGCGCCGGAGGCGGTTATCAGGGATGAGATAATAAGTCCCTCAGCCATAGTCGAGCAGGCTCCGTACAGGCCGAGAAATGGTATGCCCAGCTCTCTAAGGCCAAAGGTAGAGCCGATACACTGGTTTATCAGGTCTCCGGAGCAGATAAGCTGCAGATCCTCTTTTGTCATACCGGCCTTTCGGACAGCATGACTTACTGCTTCAAGCTGAAAACGGCTTTCAGCCTGTTCCCATGTATCTTTGCCGAAGTGACTGTCCTGAACTATCTCATCGAAGCACTGACCGAGAGGTCCCTCTCCCTCTTTTTTTCCCACTACCGAGGCATAGCTCCGGACTGAGACAGGTGAGCTGAGAGAAAAGACTCCCTCAGAAATAAATTCTGCCATAAAAAACTCCTTCATGATCTTGATAGTGATATTATCTCCCGCCGGAAGAAAAATATGCTCAAAAAGTCAGGACATCTCAGAAAAAATGTGATATAATACCATTAAGATGAACCGGTACATCAAAAGGAGAAAGGAGGAGGCCAGGTTGAAAGATCTCTGTATTCTCAACGATGCTCTCAATTATATTGAGGATAATCTATGCGGTGAGCTTTCTCAGGCTGAAATCGCAGCGGCCTGCTGCTGTTCACTTTCGGCTCTGCAAAAGCTTTTCCGCTACGCCTTCAATATAAGCGTAGGGGATTACATAACCCGCCGCAGACTTACCTGCTGTGCGAGGGAGCTTGTGGGCACAGACAGGAGCGTGCTTGATATTGCCCTTGACCACGGCTATTCCTCGCCGGAAGCCTTCACAAGAGCTTTTTCGAGGATGTGGGGAGAGCCGCCGGCCTCTTTCCGTAAGGAGCGCCGCTTTACGGGACTTTTCCCGAAGCTGGAGCCCTGTGATAACGGAGGTAACGATATGTCTGAAAAAAGAAGAAAATACGATGTGACCGAGCTCTATGACTTCCTTGCCGCAAACCGTGGAACTTTTCTCATTGCCTTTGATATAAAGGGGCTTATCCCTATAAATAATATCTCCACAAAAGCCGGAGATGTGGCAATAAGGGAATCTCTGAAGAGGATAGAGGAGGCTGCCGGAGAGGATATGCTGCTCTTCCGCATAGGAGGAGACGAATTTGTTCTTGCCTCAGGAACTTCCGATGAGGCGGAGGCTGATGCCATTGCAGAGGCAGTCACTTCACGGAATGGTGAGCCCTTTGTCTGGGAGGGGAGAAGTATCCCGCTGTCGCTGTTTTCAGCAAAAATGAAGATATCCGGAAGCTCGATACGCTACAGCGAGCTCTTCCCGGAGATAAACAGTGCTCTTGATGAGGCCAAAAGGCAATAATAAAAAGCCGCTCAGCAGCACTAATATAGAAGCATTATGTGTAATTATCGGTGGAAACTTTTCTGAGGAAAGGTGTCCACCGAGCCCCTTCCCGATACTTTTGATCCTGATTTTTTTCATATAGGGCGCTCACAAAACAAATGAGCGCTCTATATTTATACAGAGCGCCCTATATGAAAAAAATTAAAACCGGAAGTTTTAGGAAAGGAGTTTGAGGAATAACCCTTTTTCAAAAGGGTTTTCCTCAATAAATACTTATATCCTTCTATATAAGCGCTGCATTTAAGGTGATTATCCTTATCTGAGCGGCTTTTGAAGCTTATCCGACGATTATAGTGGCAGTTATTTCCCTGTTTGCAGGAGACAGTACCTCATCGGGACGGAGATTTATGACCGGGTCGCCGTTTCCGTCAAAGACTACCTTCTTTATTCTTGTATGGCGGCATGGGTCATACAGCGGGTCCTTGTTATAGGTGCCGCAGGCTTGCGAGTCATGGGAGGCAGGTCTTGCGTGGTATACGAGAAGGATATCGCCGTATTCATCTGTAACGAAGCTGTTATGTCCGGGTCCTGTAGGGCCGTCAAGGTCAGAGGTGGAGAGCACCGGGTGGTCCAGTTTTTTCCAGCTCTTCTCGTTCATAAGGTCTGCATTGATATCTGCCTCAAGACGTCCTACGCAGTATTCAGAGCCTGTGCCGGAGGCAGAGAAGAACACATATATCTTCTTGTCAGTCTTGAGGACAGCGGCGCCCTCATTGACACGGTTGTTGACCTTCTCCCAGTTATACTCCGGTTTAGTCAGGAGTATGGGCTTTGAAATAAGCTTCCAGGGCTCACGGGGGTCTATCTCAGCCATAAAGAGTGAGGAGTCTCCCTTTATCTCTGCCCATATCACATAGCTTCTGCCGTTATGCTCGAAATAGGTCATATCAAGCGAGAAATTAGCAAAGGACTCAGTATCTCCTGCTGAGGCCTGCATCTGGCCGCATTCAGTCCAGTTTCCGGTATACGGGTCGCCGTCGCATTTCAGCACATAGGGTCTGATAGCCCAGATATTATTGCTTGCGCCTGCGGCGAAGAAGATATACCAGTATCCGCCGATACAGTGCATTTCCGGAGCCCAGATATGCTTTGCCATTATGCCGCTGGAATGAGCCTTCCAGATGACTTTTTCCTCTGCGGAGGCAAGTCCTGCAACAGTATCGCTTCTGCGGAGGACTATTCTGTCATAGCCCTTGTCCACACTTCCATAAGCCGGATATGAGGCGGTGAAGTAGTAGTATGAGCCGTCCTGAACGATATACGGGTCAGCTCTCTCCTCAATAAACGGGTCTGAGTAGGTATCTCCGGCGGAGTGCAGCTTTCCCTTCATTTTATATACACCTGGTTTTGAGGTATCAACACCGTACTTGTTTTCCCATTCAATATACATCTGAGCACTTCCGCCGTCACTGTATCTTGCAGTGGCATAGGTGGGGACAGCAGTTTTTGCGCCTATTCCGGCATGATATACCACAGGCTCTATATCCGTATTTATGGGGTGAAGTCCGGCGGAAGGATAGGCATTTACAAGAGCTGTATACTGGTCTGCATTTATGGGTATGACATATCCGTGACGGGGAGTGAAATCGAAGCTGTAGCTGTTACGGGAGAGACTCCGGAAGTTTTCCAGGTCTGAGGTCTCCTGCATAACATAATATCCGTTTCCGTAGGCATCGGACATCATCAGCCATTTGTCGGAGCCGATAAGCTTATAGATATTTGGTCCCTCAACACCGATATTTCCCTCTGAGATCTGTTTTATCTCCTTATAGGGACCGCTTGCATGGTCGGCCTCAGCAAGGTATATGCGCTTGTTCGTCTCATTTTTGTAGTACATATAGTACTTGCCGTTCTCGAAGATTATATCAGAGTCAATAGCGTCATTTCCATTTGCCGGAGCGAACAGCAGAGCAGGTTCTGTATCGAACTTTTTCATGTCCTTGCTGTAAGCATAGTACATAATGGTGCGGTCATCACGGCCGGGGACTCTTGCAGCGAAGTATATCATGTAGGAGTCCTTCTCCGGGTCATATATGGCCTGAGGCGCCCACGCACGGTCAGCTCCCATCATAAGCGGGTACTTGTTTGCGACTTCTATAATAGTATCGTCGAACCAGTGTACCAGGTCTGTGGACTTTGCTGTGATGATATTGCGGTTGCTGCTCCAGCCAAGAGAGGACTTCATATCCGTAGCAAGCAGGTAATACAGTCCGTCCTGTCCCTTGAAGATATATGGGTCACGGATACATTCGGTGCCTGCTCCGGACTTCCAGACAGCCTTTCCGTTGTTGAGGGCTTTGAAATGATAGCCGTCTGTACTTACAGCATAGCTGAGCCGCTCCTGCTCAGGAGCATTTCCGAGGAAATAAGCGAAGAGATATGCCACATCCGGCTTTTCATAGGGGATAGTGACATAGGGTGAGATATCGGTATCATTTCCGAGTATGAAATCTGTCAGGATGCTGATATCCTCATTGCCGGCGGTCCCGTTTCCGGAGAGATCAGCTATCTGCTCTGTGATCTGATCGAATCCGCCGCTGATACCCATTTGCAGAAGGGTAAGGTCGAAGGAGTCCACACGTCCGTTGTGGTCAAGATCGCCTCTGAGGAAGCGGTATTCATTATTGACGGGGCGGATATAGAATTTCTGTCCCTCACCGCCCCAGTAGTCCCACTGATCGATGTTTGCGCCGTTTTCATGGCTTATGTCGTACACATCAAGAGCGGTATTCCCGGAACATTCCGCAGTGATATAATAGGCATCGTCAGTGCGGTGAAGGATGAAGTGCTGAGCGGCCGAGTCTTCATATTCGGAAAGGTATATATTATTTCCGTTTGAAGAGTCCCCCTTGTCCACAGTCATAGCAAGACCGTTTTCAGCGGAGAGGAAAGCGCATTTTCCGTCGCCTGCACTTATTATCCGCCAGGTCTGAGAGTCTCCGCTCAGCTTTTCCCACTGATGAACATTGCCGTCAGAGGCAGCAGTGATGAATTTTCCGCTGAGTCTTACCATAATTGTATAGTCACAGCCGCAAATGACGTCGCCAACAGTATCTGCTGAAGCTGTTCCCACGATATCGCCTTTCATATCAAGAGCAGTATTTTCAGCCCGGAAATTAACTCCGCCTGCATGAGCATTCAGACTGAAAGTGCCTGCCAGAATTGCGGCCGCAGTCAGTGCTGATAATTTTTTCATAAATTCAACTCCTTTTTTGTACAATTTCTTTAGTATGATTTTACCACACCGGTGGACAATTTGTCAATAGTACAGAGCAAAAGCCGCATTATCTGACCGGTCAGGGCATAACAGGATAAAAGCAGACGGTCTCAGCAGGCTTTTTTGCTGCTCCTCTTGCTATTTTCAAGCATTTGTGATATAATTATCATATCATTGCTGACAAGTTAAAAAATTTTAGGAGGAAGTTGGAAAGTGTTTCTTACAAAAAAAGCTAATAAAATTTCAGATATATTTGAAAAACGATATTCTAAGCTTCGTATCCCCTTAGAAGCGGTCACCTGCGTATTAAGTATATTTACAGCAGTAAGGGCATTCTGGTTAGACTGGCTGTTCTTTGGAATAGTGATACTTGTACTGGCTTTAGAGGTACAGCTTTCACATATGCAGAAGCATATTCAGGAACTTCCGGTGCTGGGACATATAGCTGCGGCGGTAATGTCAGCTTATGTAACGGCGATAATGACAGTAACTGCTTCTAAAGCAGAGATCTCACTAAGCAAAGGACTGTTATACCTGATAGCGATCCCATTTGATCTTATTGTGCTGTATATTGTTTTTTCTTCAGTTTTAGGCTATATTTTAAGGCGAGGGAAGAAAAAGATACTTGCTGCGGGCCTGATGTCTTCAGCCCTTAGCTTCATATTGACCATATATCTTGCCACAGATACCTTTGTGAATAATTTTGCAGACTTTCCCTTTTACTATCAGCAGCTTCTTCCAACAATGCTCTGGGATTTCGTAATGCTCACTCTAAGTCTTGCAGTTATTATACTTGGCGTCAGAGAGAAGCATTTCAATATAGGCATGAGCATAGTTATGGGACTTATTCTTGCGGTCTATGTACAGTATATGTTCATGAACAACCGCCTGGATATGATAGGTATGCAGGAATTCGACTGGAAGAAACACGCAGGCTTTGCAGTGTTCAATGGTGCAGTATGGCTTTTCATCATAGCAGTGCCTCTGCTCATGCTTAAATTCAACCGTAAGCTGTGGGATAAGCTTTCAACGATAGTTCCTGCGGCAATGCTTGCTCTTCATGTCATTACAGCAGTGACTATGGTGTCTACATCAAAGAATGACCTTTTCGGCACTCATAATCATGCCTACATGACCACAGATGAGATGTACACAGTATCAAAGCACAAGAACGTTATTGTTCTTGTATACGATGCTGCTGATAATAAGTACATAGATAAAATAATGAAGGAGCATCCGGAAAAGCTTGACGACTTCAAGGATTTTACAGTATATACAAATACCTGCAGTGTCTACGATTTCACCACAATGTCCTTTGCACAGATGTTCAGCGGAGTTGACTTCGATAATGAGCTGACCGGAAGTGAGTTCTTTGAAAAGGCCTGGAAGGGGCCAAAAGCAGAGGCATTTTATGGCGGACTTCACGATATGGGCTACAGGGGCAATGCATACAATATGAACGGCGGTACTGCCCTTGACTGGAACGGTATATTTGATAATGCAGCCTACAGTGAAAAGGCGGTGCAGATGAAGCCTTCAACAGTTCATCGTGATATGCTCAGGACAAATCTCCATAGCCTTGAAATGTACAGGGCACTGCCTTTTGCAGCAAAGAGATTTGTTGATGAAGAGAAGCTGAGCTTTGAGAATATAGTGATCTTCGATTTTGGGTATAAATACTACGAAAATTCTGATTTCCTTGCTCATACAAAGCTAAGTCCCGCAGATAATGACGATAATTATTTCATAATCCAGCATACTAAGGGCACACATTATCCATGTAATATTTATGATGAGATGGATACCTGCTTCGATATTACCCGTTCCTATATCGATCAGCTTAAAGAAATGGGAGTGTATGATGATTCTGTTATAATAGTGACCTCAGATCATGGTGAACATTCTGTTGGTGAGACCGGAGCAACTCCCATATTCATGATAAAGGAGGCAAATACCTCTCATGACAGATTTGAGGTAAACAATTCTCCGATGTACTTTACAGACCTTCTCTCAACATTTGCAGTGAATGCCGGATTTGACAAGGAGACTGCTGAGAAGGAATTTGGCCCGTCCATATATGACTTTGATGAGGACAGTGTCCGTGAGCGCACCTGGTATGACAGAACTGAGGATTCGGATTATCCCAAGGCCAAGATCTACGGCAACCAGATGTACCATTCAGATTACAATACCTTCTATGCGTACACCTATGAAGGCGATTCTGATACACTTGATGAAATGGTCAAAAACGGCGATGTAACTGAAATATATCCAATAAAGGAATTTATACAGTAACAACAGAAATACCTCCCGGAATAAGCTTCCGGGAGGTATTTCCTTTTTCTTTTTATTTTTTCTTCACCTATAGATGCAAATGCTTATCTGCTCAAATAAGCATTATTTAACTGGAAGAGATGTAACTATCTTAAGGAGGAACTGCTGAATGGTAAGAGCATCGTTAGGAGAGATGCCTGCCTTGCCGTCGCAGTCAGCGTTCTTAGCACCGATATCTGTGATACCGTCGGGCTTGCCAACGCCGTACTTGTCTCCATTTGAGATAGACTGCATGATGAGTACTGCATCGTTCATCTTTACAAAGCCGTCGCAGTCAGCGTCGCCGGCCAGATACTTGCTGTCAGGAGTGCTTCCGGAGAATACGGAGGCTGTTTTTGCCTTGCCGGCGATCTCGTCGAAGTAGATCTTGCCCCACTCGGTAAGGTCTGTGCCGTCCCAGTCATTTGAAAGGTCGAGGTATTCAACACCGCCGCTGTTGCCCTTCCATGACCATGCAAGGTATCCCATATTCTTCTCTGCACAGTAGCTCATGATAGTTGCTTCATCAACGTCGCCGTCAGTGTGCTTGTAGCCGAATTCGCCGATAACTACGGGAGCGCCGCAGGTGAGGGCTGAATCGATATTGTCCTTTACCATCTGAGCTGTACCGCCTGCATACTCATAGAGATGAGCGGAGAATACAGTGTTCTTATCAGGGTCAGAAGCGAATACCTCTGCGCCCTTTTCGCCGATAGACTTGGGATACTGTCCCCAGCCGGCAGCGTCGATCATTATCATATTCTTTATTCCGGCATCACGGATGACCTTGATAGCCTTTTCGCTTCCCTCAGCCCATGTAGCGCTGTTCCAGTCGCCGTACCACTCGTTTGCGATATTGAGGATGACATAAGCCTTGTTCTCGTTGAGTATATCCTTCATCTCAGCCCAGTACTCAGCAGCCTTTACGATATCATCGATATTGTTGCTGCCTGTAGCATCGTGAGCTTCAAGGATACATATCTGGTTATTTTCCTTACACCAGCCGATGATCTTCTTAAGCTCATCAGCAGATGTCTTTGTCCACTTACCGCCGTCAGCGCAGACGATTCTTACAACGTTTGTGCCCTTTGAAGCAGCAGCCTTGATAGACTGTTCAGTGTTGTTCTTGTACCATGCATGAGCGATATTGACACCACGCATGATGAACTCCTGACCGTTTGCATCACGGATAGTCTGGCCGTCAACATAGAATCCCTTGCCGTCGGACTGAACATCTGATGTAGTAGTTGTAGTTGTTGTAGTATTATTATTACCGCTGGTAGTAGTGGTAGTTGTAACAACGGAAGATGAACCGGTAACTTCGTACTTCTTCATTTCTATCTCGCCGTCATGCCACCATACCTGCACTTCAGCTCCGGAGGGAGTGATCTTGAATTTGCTCATAGGTACCTTTATCTGGAGCTTTCCGTTTGAGTCGAAAGAACCTTCCCACTCGATAGCTTCCCAGTCAGCGCCGTTTGCGTAGCCTACACAGCCGTTATTGAAAGCGCCGGGAGTACCTTCAAAGTCTATAACAAGTGTTCCATTCATATCTGCACCGCTAAGGTCTATCTTATACTTGATAGTTTCGTCAACAGGAGCGTCCGGAACTTCAGAGCCGCCGATAATAGCGATAGTCTGAACTGTGGTAACTCCGTTTGTTCTTACGAAGAGATGTCCGATATCTGTTTTAGCTGTCCATGCCTGCTGGATGTGTTTTGCAGAGTAGTAAGCAATGCCGTCCTTGACATCGTAGGGCTTGACTTCTGTCCAGTTATCCCAGTCGCCGTCTGTGAAGGCGATAACAGGCTCATCACCTGTGAACTTGACTGCAACATCTCCGCCCTCTATCTGAGCCCATGTCACATCAACAGGAGAAGAGCAGTTGCCGTCCTTAACGGAAGCGTCTATCTTCTGAGACTTATCGGAAAGGATCTTTCCTGTGGTGATATCGTCGTGACTGTACTGAACGCCCTGCTTTGTTCCGCCCCACTTGATAGAGTCATCAGCGAGAACGCTCATCATCTTGTCAACGACAGGCTCGGATGCTGAATACCATTTCAGAGAGCCTCTGTCCAGATAGCCGTGGCATTCTCCGGGGCTCTGTGAGCTGGATATAACGTTGTTATCCCAGAGAACACATGGGATACCGTAGGCCTTTGTAGTAGAGATGTACTGGTCAGCCCACTGAACTCTTGCCTCTGTGTTATTGAAGTTGGATGTACCGAACTCACCGATAACAACAGGGATATCGTTGGCAATGAAGGTCTTTCTGATGCCTTCCAGGATATTTGTAAGGTCTGTTGAATACTTTTCTGTGAAAGTATCGTGGCTTGCCACCTCAGCATTCATAGCGAAGTCATAAGGTGAGTAAGCGTGTATGGAAACTGCAACGAAGTCATCATCCGGAACGACTATCTTAGAGTAGATAGTGCTGTCGCTTGAAGCACAGTATCCGGGGATCATAAGGAGACGATTCTTTGCATAGGGTGAATCGGAACTTCTTACGAGCTTTACGAAGTCAGCGTTGAGGTTATTTATCGTATCTAATTCATTCTGCTGAGGTCCCCACCATTCGTGTGTGGTGCCCTTAGCTCTTGGTTCGTTCATTGATTCAAAGATAAGGTGCTGATCGTAATCCTTGAACTGATTGTTGATCTGAGTCCAGATCTTGAGGAATTTCGGCTTCATCTCGTCATAAGCAGTGCCCAGGTCTGCTCTGTCCACCCAGTTTTCGTGGTGGAGATTGAGGATAACGTACATATCGTTGTCTATAGCGTAGTCAACGACTTCCTTTACTCTTGCCATCCATGCAGAGTCGATATTGTTGTCTCCGTCAAGGTGATTGTACCAGGTAGTAGGTATTCTCACTGTGTTGAAGCCCTTAGCCTTAACGGCATCGATCATTGCTTTTGTGGTTACGGGATTTCCCCAGCAGGTCTCAGTGGAGAGGCCTGTGACTGTACCGTAAGCATCCAGTGTGTTGCCCAGGTTCCAGCCTATCTGCATATCCTCAGTTATTTCAAATGCAGACATATTTGTTACTGCAAAAGCAGTAAATTCAGTTTCCGGAGCTATCCTCAGTGAGGAAAGAATGCACATAGCTGCTGCGGAAACACTTACGATCCTTTTGACCGTTCTTGTTCTCTCAAACATATAATATCCTCCCAAATATTATAAAAGTGTGTAAAGTAAGGGCAGTGCAGGACCCTTACAGCCGTTCCTCGTCCAAAGGGAACGGAAAACTGTGAGCTTAATTAAAATTCAGCACATAAATTAAATTAAGCTTTACTATAGCTAAATGATACCGCTTTTTTACGGATTTGTCAAGCGAGCCGGCCTAATTTTTCCGATCGCCGGAAGCATTTCATATGATTGCACAAAAGCCTGAATTTCTATTTGTAATATACGTCAATGCGGAGCTTAAATCATTGCATATTAATTAAGCGGCAGTTGTATCAACTGCCGCAGAACAGGCCTTTAATGCCCGGGGATGTCAATTGTTTAATGCAGTAGGAGTCGTCAGCGAGGGCTTCGAGGTTCTCCTCGCAGTATTCTATCTCCTTTGAGTAATTCTTTGCCAGCCAGACGCAGTCTTCAAAGGAGCAGGCGCCGTTATCGGCAGCTTTATTCCTCCAAAGCCAGCCTATGAACCAGATGCTGACTGCGGCAAGCTTTACCCGTGAGAGTATCTCGCCGTCGAAAACTCCCTTCAGGAAGTAGCGGTATATGAAATATTCGCCTATTCTTCGGAGCCAGAGCTCCTGCTCTGCTGAGAGCTCCGGGAGTTCATCCGGGGCAGAGGAGAGGCTTTTGAGGTATTCCGGCCAATGAGGGTCAATAGGTTCGAGGCCTGCGAAGTGGTCGAGCAGTCCTCTTATGTCAGGCTTTTCAGTACTGCCGGAGAGCTCCCATTGGGGAAGCTCTGTTTCGCCGTTGTCGAGCCGGTATTGCAGCTCCTCTGCGAAGCTGAGCATGGTACAGACGGAATCGGACAGACTTCCGCTCCGGAGATGACTGATAATAATGTCTCTTGCAGTCAGGAGTGTTTTCAGCAGCTCTTCATCGCATTGGGTATCGTCAGTTTCAGCGGTCATTTTCTCGGTGATATGCATATCCTGAGAAAGGATCAGTCTTGCAGCCTCTTCGCAGCAAAGTCCTATACCGCCCTCTTTAAAGCTTCCGAACCACTCATAGAAGCGTGGATGCTCAGTGCAGATGCTGCAAAGGTGCTCTTCACCGAGGGTCGTATAGATATCACAGAGGTTTCCGGAGTTCAGAAAGGGACATCTTTCATTGCTGCCGAGAATGAAGCTGCCGTCCGAGATATTATTGCGGAGCCTTTCCCCGAAGCTTCCTGTAATGCTTTTATAATAGGAAGCCGTATCCCTGTCAATGTCTATCTCCCAGCCGATACAGCAGTTGTCCCTGCACTTTTCAGCTATACATTTAAAAGAATGATAATATTCCGGTGTTCTTAATATCATAATTATCTCCTAAAAAATCCGGCTCCGTAATTACGGAACCGGATAGTAATATCAGTCTTCGCCTTGTTCGTTATAGCAGGTCCAGTCCTCGAAGGGATTCATCTGGCAGAACATATCGACTACATAGTCCTGAGATTTATATATCTCCTCCAGGTTTTCTTTATACTTGAGCTGTTCCTCGGATATACGGGGGAGGCTGTCGGCAACATCGCCGATTTTTGACTTGGTGTAATATTTTCCGAAGAAATAGAGGCTGCAGTCAGGGGATTTATCGTTGTAGATATCTGTTACGAATCTGTGAGTCATCTTGTGGTGGATATGTCCGTATTCGCCATCTTTATTGTGGGTGACTATCATATCCCAGTCTTTATATCCCATTATTCTGGAGATATCCTTTTTGATCTCCTTTTTGCTCTTTTTCCATTCGTCCTTCTTGCCGAAGGCTTTGTCCGGATAGCTGAGGATTATGCCCTTGTTTCCGGAGGCTTTCAGCACCTTGTCGAATTCGCATTTTCTGACAGCATTTTTACCGTTGGTGAGGACAACTATATAATATCCGCCCTCCATAAGGTGACCGCCGCCCCAGATGACCTCATCATCAGGGTGAGCAACTATCATCAGCTTGTTTGCGGAATTGATACCGCTGTCGACGAGCATTTTATCTGTCAGTGTGGATTTGTGATATGTGCTGAACGTATACCCCATATACACGCACAATATCTGGCACACAATGAACGATAACAGCAGTCCTATCCTTAAGCCCAATCTCTTTTTTCCCGTTTTTTCCATATATCATATCTCCTTTATAGGCAGTTTTCAGTTCCTTCACAGTGAATGAAGGCTCTGTATATAAAGGTAAACTCCTTCACATTTATTGTACCATAAAGGCAAAGTATTGTCAATAGTATACGAAAAAATGAGAAGTATAATATTCTGACGGGCGGTAACGAGTTGAAAAAAGCCTGTATTTAGGCAGGTCATAATAGGTTGACCAATATGTTGGTACAGGGCAACTCAGCACAGCAATATAGTTCTAATTAGTGCGGGATACCGTCATATATCTGTATATGGGAAAATTTATCCGCAGCTCACTCTGCACTGAGCTGCTCCTGATCGGCATGAGAGGGGCTCTGCTTGACTTTACAGAGGGATTTTGGTATAATAAAAATGTAAAAAAACTGCGAAAGGAGTGCCTCTATGACCGCTGGTGTATCAACAGCCTGTCTCTATCCGAAACCGGTAGAGGAAAGCTTATATGATCTGACTGTCAACGGGGTCTCCTGCGTTGAGATATTCATAAATACCCATTGCGAGCTGAAAAAGAGCTTTGCTCATGGAATGGCCAATATCCTCAAACGGTTTGATGCAAAATGCGTGTCGGTGCATCCCTTTACCAGCGAAATGGAGCAGCTTTTCTTTTTCTCGGATTACGAGAGAAGAATGACCGACGCTCTTGAATACTACAAATACTACTTCCGGTTCATGAATATGACAGGAGCTGAGGTGTTTGTGCTTCACGGCGGTAAATCGGTCCGCTCAAAGGAGCTTTTCTGCGAGAGATACAGCCGTCTGTTCCGTGTGGGAAAGGAGAACGGAGTGACCGTGGCGCTTGAAAATGTTTCACGGTGTCAGAGCGGTTCTTCGGCCTATATCAGGGATGTGGCAGGTATGCTTGGGGATGAGTTTGCATTTGTGCTGGATACAAAGCAGGCTATTCGTGCAGGCGAGGATCCGTTCAGCTTCCTTAAAGCTGCCGGCAGCCGTATCGCCCATGTCCATATAAGCGATGCCGGCGAGCTGGGAGACTGCCTCCCCATAGGAAAGGGCAGATTCGATTTCAGGAAATTTTTCGGCAGGCTCAATGAACTCAACCCGGACTGCAATGTGATACTTGAACTCTACCGCAATAACTTCGGCCCGATAAGCGAACTCATACGCAGCTACAACGTGCTAAACAAAATGTTAGAGCCTTATGGCAGGGAGAAATAACTATGAAATGTCCGTTTTGCTCCTTTGAGGATTCAAAGGTCATCGATTCACGTCCCTCTGACGACAAGATACGCCGCCGCAGAGAATGTACAAAGTGTGGAGGCAGATTCACTACCTATGAAATGTTTGAAGTGCCGCTCCTCATGGTCGAAAAGCGCTCCGGCGGATTTGAGCAGTTCGACAAACAGAAGCTCATAAAGGGCATATTCACTGCAATAAAAAAGCGCCCTGTTACAAAGGCGCAGGTGGATGAGATAGCAGACTATGTGGAAAATTACTGTGCTGACCACCTCAAGACCGTTATAAAATCAGAGGAAATAGGAAATATGGTCCTTGACAGGCTCCGTGACATCGACCCCATATCCTATATAAGATTTGCCTCGGTATATAAGGATTTTACCGATATAGCCAGCTTCGTTGCGGCTATAAGCGAGTTCGACGATAAAAATAAACAGACTGCGGACTGAATCCCCTCAGACTACAGCCATACGGAGACTGCCGCCGTCATCGCTGTATACCATGGAGGCCACAGCCGTATCATCACAGACCAGCAGTTCCGCAAGCATTTTTCTGTTTTCGGGACTGTAATTTTTTACCTCATAAACGTAAAGCCTGGCATTCCTGCCGGCATATTCCCGGAGAGGGAGTCCCTGTTTGTCCTGCATTGCAGCATATTCCTCATAGGCAGCGGAGAATACCTCCGGTATGGTTATATCTTTTCCGGCGATCTCTTCGACTTCCCAGCCGTGGGAGGCAAAGTAATCCATTCTCTCTCCTACAGATGATGCGGCAACAGAGGCCCTCTCAGTTCCGCCGGAGCTGCTTCTGCCCGGACGGAGCATGACTGCGGCTCCTATAAGCAGGACTGCGGGTACAATTATAAGTGTATGTCTTTTCATATTATCGCTCCTCATGCATGATATGATATTTCTGACAGGCTCTGGAAAATCATATTCCGGAGACTGGATTTTTATTCCGAAAGGAGAAGCTATGCCGCTGATAAGACTTGATAAATTCATATCCGAAAGGACTGAGTATACCCGTTCACAGATAAAACAGCTCGCCGCTAAGGGTCAGATATCCCTCAACGGCAGAACGGAGAAAAAAACAGATGTGAAGATAGACCCGGAGAAGGATTCTGTAAGTGTTAGCGGAAGGGAGGTCTCAGGGGACAGATTCAAGTATATACTTTTAAATAAGCCACAGGGATTTGTTTCCTCTACTGAGGAGAACGACGGCCCCTCAGTACTTCAGCTGATACCGGCGGAGCTGCGCTCAAAAGGAATGTTCCCTGCGGGGCGCCTCGATAAGGACACAACAGGCGCTCTTCTGATAACAGATGACGGAGAACTTGCCCATAAGATGCTCTCTCCTAAGAGCCATATACCGAAAATATATATTGTGAAACTTGACAGACCGTACGAAAACAAATATGTTGACATATTCAAAAAAGGTATCAAATTGGCGGACGGCGATACCTGTCTGCCCGCAAGGGTAAGAGGTGTGGAAAATAGCGATAAACTGGCATTGATAGAGCTTCACGAGGGAAAATATCATCAAGTTAAAAGAATGTTCGCAGCCGTCGGAAATCATGTACAAAAGCTGATGAGGATTTCGCTGGGAGGCTTGATTCTTCCCGAAAAACTGGGGTTAGGGGAGAGTATGGAATTATTGCACAAAGATGTTGAAAACTTGTTTAAACAGCCCCCCGAAGACCCTTTTTTAGCCGATTTCTCTGACTTTTTTTCGGCAATTCTAATAAACAACTAAATAAAACTTTGTCAATTTAGAGACTTGAAATATTTCGCAAAGTTTGGTATTATATTAATATAGCTGATACTGTATAGATAAATTATCGGCAAGAAATATTGAACTGGAGGACTGGAATTAATGGCAGGCTTGACACTTAAAGGTATTTATAAGAAATATCCGGGCGGCGTTGTTGCTGTTTCAGATGTGAATTTAGAAATTAGAGATAAGGAGTTTTGCGTTCTGGTTGGTCCTTCCGGATGCGGAAAGTCAACAACTCTTCGTATGATCGCCGGACTTGAGGAGAGCTCAGAGGGTGAGCTTTACATCGGC
>ODAI012976358.1_pt1 | contig 18676 bp, 17 predicted proteins | sample 1539321 | NCBI WGS metagenome assembly ODAI01 (sample SAMN02144231, study PRJEB22623) | gut metagenome | biome: sheep rumen | host: Ovis aries | place: New Zealand
ACTACGCTCTGCTCGCTCCTTCTTCCTTTACAAAATCAAAACCGATGCTTTGATTTTGAGAGGAAAACGGAAGGAACGAATATGCAGCTTTCGCCCTTAAGGCGGAAGCGGAATGGAGTGAGTTTCGTTTGACGACGGCGCGAGGCCTCGCTAAGCTCGGCTTAGTGTGTTTTTGCCGGGGCAAAGCTCCGTCAAAAACAAATTGATTTATTTTTCGCCTTCCGAGGCGAAAAATCAGAGGGAGAGCCCTCTGAACTCCCCCTTAAGTGCGGGAAGGCTGAATTGTGACCCTGAGGGAGATTGTTCCGGCTTATGTTCAAACAACTCAAATACCAGCTCTTTCTCTCTACGCTGATGGCGGTGGTTGTGCTGCTGCTGGGGATCTATGCGATCACACAGCTGAAGCTCTACTGGGCTATCGGGGCGATGGTGCTGGTGTGTATCTATCTGATCGTTATTAATATGTGGTTCTGGCATTCGGTGTCAGACCCGGTGCGTATCATGATCCGCGCCGCGCGGCGCATCGCCGGCGGGAGCTACGGCTTCCAGATCCAGGATTTTACCGACGACGAGATGGGCGAATTGGCCCAGGAGATCAATGTCATGAGCGAGAAGATCGCCATGGCCGACAAAACCCGGACCGAATTCATCTCCCAGGTCTCGCACGAGCTGCGCACACCGCTGACGGCCATCGAGGGCTGGGCCGAGACGATCGCCTATGACGAGGCGCTCGAGGGCGACTCGCGCCGCGGTATCGAGATCATCTCGAAGGAGGCCGACCGGCTCACCTCGCTGGTCAAGGAGCTGCTGGAATTCACACGAATCCAGGACGGACGCTTCAATCTGCGCCTGGAGCTGATCGACATCGCCGCCGAGCTCGAGGACGCACTCTTTACCTACGGCGAGCTGATGAAGCAAAACGGCATCGAGCTTGATTACACGGCGCCGGACAAGGAGATCGCGCTGATTCCCGGTGACCCGGAGCGTCTCAAGCAGGTGTTTTTAAACCTGTTGGACAACGCCTCGAAGCACGGAGGCGACGGGAAAAAGGTGGATGTGGCGCTGCGCGAAGAGGGCGAGGACGTTGTGATCACCGTGCGCGATTACGGCCGCGGCATCCCGGAGGGGGAACTCCCCCACGTCAAGGAGAAATTTTACAAGGGCAGCTCGAAGAACCGCGGGACCGGCATCGGTCTGGCCGTATGCGACGAGATCGTCATGCGCCACGGCGGCGAGCTGACAATTACCAATGCAGAGGGCGGCGGCTGCCGCGTGAGCGTGCGTCTGCCCCGCCAGAACGGAGATTTCCATGCCAATGAAGAAGAATAACGCAAATGAGAAAGCCGCCTGCTTTCGCACCTCGATCGGCGGACAGGCGCTGATCGAGGGCATCCTGATGCGCGGGCCGAAAAAGCAGGCCATCGTCTGCCGCACCAAGGACGGTCTGGTGGAAAAGGTCGAGGAGCTCAAATTCATCCGCGACCGCTACCCGATCCTCGGCTGGCCGCTGATCCGCGGCGTCGCCATCTTTTTAAGCTCGATGATCAACGGTATGAAGGCCCTGACCTATTCGGCCGATCTCGTGCCGCTGGAGGAGCAGGGCGAGCCGGACAAGCTCGATCAGTGGATCGAAAAGCACTTTCCCGCAGACAAGGCCAAGGACGTCATCATCGGTACAGCCGTCGTGCTGGGGCTGCTGCTGTCGATGTTCCTGTTTGTGTTCCTGCCGGCCTTCATTGTCGGGCTGATCCCGGTGCTCAAAACGAGCTACTTTGTGCGCAACATCTCCGAGGGCGCGGTGCGCGTCGTCATCCTGATCGGCTACATGGCTGCCGTAGCCCGCGTGCCCGATGTAGAGCGGCTGTTCCGTTACCACGGAGCCGAGCACAAGACGATTTTCTGCTATGAGCACGGCAAGCCCCTGACCGTCGAGAACGTGCGGCCCGAGCGCCGCTTCCACCCGCGCTGCGGCACCAGCTTTCTGCTGGTCGTGGTGCTGGTGTCGATCCTCGTCAACTCCGTGGTGCGTCTTGACAACACCTTTGCGCGCATCGGCTGCCATCTGCTGCTGCTGCCCGTCGTGGTCGGCATCAGCTACGAGATCAACCGCTGGTGCGGCGCACACGACAACGTTCTGTCCGCGGTGCTCTCGGCCCCGGGCAAGTGGCTGCAGCACATCACCACCGCCGAGCCGGACGACAGCATGATCGAATGCGCCATCCGCGCGATGGAGCTTGTGATCCCGGAGGAAAAGGGCCTGGACGAGTGGAGCCGGTAACACAAACGTCTTTCACCAGACTATATTTTATTTGACTGACTTCGACTTGCTATCATTGCCTTCCCCTCGAGGGCATTGTGCCCTTTACGGGTAGAAGGTGGCATTCGGCGTCTCCCGCAAGCCGAATGACGGATGAGGTGGACTGCTGCGATTGATCCTCGCAGATAAATGGCCACGGACACCTCATCAGTCACGGCGCAGGCGTGGGACGCGCCGTGACAGCTTCCCCTCAAGGGGAAGCCATTGTCGCATATCTTTACTTATTGCGTATAGTCGATATCCATCAATACATTTCTGCTATCATCCGTTTTATTGGACATAACTTGTGATATCTTAAGAGAGGACAGGGAATTGAGGACTTATAACGAACTGTACATGCAGACGCGAAATGCGCTGCGCGATGCGAAGATCGAGGGCTTTGCTCTTGAGGCCAGGATCCTTGTGGCGACGGCCGCCGGGAAGACGACCCAGGAGCTGATGCGCGATCTCCCTCTCTACACCTCACCGCAGGTGGAGAAAAAGGTCGGCGAGCTGACCGCGCGGCGCCTGGGCGGCGAGCCCGTGGCCTACATCACCGGCAGCTGGGAATTCTACGGGCTGCCGATGGTTGTGACGAGCGACGTGCTGATCCCGCGCATGGACACCGAGCGGATCGTGGATACGGCCAAGGAGCTGCTGACCGGCCGGAACATGAACGCCCGCATTCTCGATCTGTGCTGCGGCAGCGGCTGCATCGCCTGCGCCGTTGCGCACGAAATGCCGGCCACACACATCGTGGCTGTGGATCTGAGCGCCACGGCGCTCGAGATCGCGCGCAAAAACATTGCGGCCAACCGCCTGACGAGCCGCGTGCTGACGCTGCAGGCAGACGCAACGCAGTCTCCGCCGATGTCGATCGGTAAGTTCGACATGATCCTGTCCAATCCCCCCTATATCCCGAGCACCGAAATACTGACGCTGGACGCTTCGGTGCGCGACTACGAGCCGATCTGGGCGCTGGACGGCGGCGAGAACGGGCTGAAATTCTACAAGGCCATCATCAAATACTGGAAGCATCTGCTCAATCCGGGCGGCTATCTGGTATTCGAGGTGGGCGAGGATCAGGCCGCCGACGTCGAAGAGATGCTGCAGAGCGCCGGTTTCCGCGAGACAGACACCCGGCGCGACAGCCAGGGCATCGACCGAGTGGTGTTCGGGAAAATGTAAGTCCCCGCTGCAATGATTCAGAAAAATAATGAGATGAAGGAGAACTCCCATGGCTGAGAAGAAAAAACCTGCCGCCGCTGCGGCGCCGGCTGACGCCGATAAGAAGAAAGCACTGGAAACGGCCATCGCCAAGATCGAGAAGGACTACGGCAAGGGCACGATCATGCGCCTGGGCGATGATATCCCCGTAAATGTGGAAGCTCTGTCCACGGGCTCGCTGGCGCTGGATCTTGCGCTGGGCATCGGCGGTGTGCCGAAGGGCCGCATCATCGAGATCTACGGACCCGAGGCCTCCGGCAAGACGACGCTCGCGCTGCACGTCGTCGCCTCCAGCCAGAAAAACGGCGGCACCGCCGCCTATATCGACGTCGAGCATGCACTCGAGCCGGCCTATGCCCGCGCCCTCGGCGTCAACATCGACGATCTGCTGATCTCCCAGCCCGACACCGGCGAGCAGGCCCTGGACATCACCGAAAGTCTTGTGCGCTCCGGCGCGATCGACGTTGTGGTGGTCGACTCCGTTGCGGCGCTGATTCCCCGCGCCGAGCTCGAGGGCGAGGTCGGCGACACGGTCGTCGGCATGCTGGCCCGTCTGATGAGCCAGGCCATGCGCCGTCTGGCCGGCGCGATCAGCAAGAACAACTGCACGGTCATTTTCATCAACCAGCTGCGCCAGAAGATCGGTGTCATGTACGGCAACCCCGAGACGACGCCCGGCGGCCTGGCGCTCAAATACTACGCCAGTGTCCGCATCGACGTGCGCCGCATTGAGACGCTGAAGGTCAACGGCGAGATGATCGGCAACCGCACGCGCGCCAAGGTCGTCAAGAACAAGGTCGCACCTCCGTTCCGCGAGGCCGAATTCGATATCATGTACGGCGAGGGTATCTCGCGCGTCAGCGAGATCATCGATCTGGCCGTCAAGCTTGAGCTGATCGACAAGGGCGGCGCCTGGTTTACCGTGGCGGGCAACCGCATTCAGGGCAAGGACGGCGTCAAGCAGTTCCTGGTCGACAATCCCGACATCTGCGACGATCTCGAGCGGCAGATCCGCGAGCACGCGGGCGACCTCATGAGCCCGCAGGCCAAGCGCGCCGCGGCCGCTACCGGACGGCTGCCCGAGCTCAGCTCCGCCGCCAAGGGGCTCGACATCACAGCCGCGGACTTTGACGAGGGCTGATGGCCCCGACAACTATCGCCGCGCTGCGCCAGACGGCGAGCGATCGCGTCACGGTGCTGCTCACAAGCGGCGAGGAGATCAAAACGACGCTGAACGTCGTCACCGACCGGCGGCTCTACGCGGGGCGGGAGCTGGACGGGGAAGAGCTCGCCGGGCTTCGCGCTGCGGCCTCGTCCGCGAGGACGCGCGCACGCGCGCTCGATCTGCTCTCGCGCCGCGCAATGAGCGAAAAGGAGCTCTTTGACAAGCTTGTCAGCAAGGGTGAGGACGAACGCGCCGCCGCCGAGACGGTTGCCTGGCTGGTGCAAAACCGGCTGCTGGACGACGAGAGCTATGCCGCCGCGGTCGCGCGGCACTACACCGCCCGGGGCTACGGTGCCGGGCGCGTCCGGCAGGAGCTGCAGCGCCGCGGACTTGACCGTTCGCTCTGGGACGAGGCCATGGGCCAGGCGAACCCCGCCCATGACAGGATCGACAAATTCATCGCCGCGCGATTGAAGGACCCGGAGGACCGCGACCAGGTGCGAAAGGTCAGCGCGGCGCTCGCCCGCCGCGGCTTCGGCTGGGATGAGATCCGCGAGGCGCTTGCGCGTTTCCGCGCGGAGCTCGACGAAGAGCCGAATTAAGCTCGCCTATTCTTTATATTAAGGAATTCTGCTATGGATAAAACCTTTGCTATGATATCGCTTGGCTGCGCCAAGAATCTCGTGAACAGCGAGCAGATGCTCTATCTGCTCACCGAGGCCGGGTATACCCCGGTGTCCGAGGCCGAGGGCGCGGATCTGGCGATTGTGAATACCTGCGGCTTCATCGACGCTGCCAAGTCTGAGGCCATCGACAACATTTTAGAGATGGCGCGGCTGAAGGCCGAGGGGAAGCTCCGCGGCCTGATCGTCACGGGCTGTCTCTCCGAGCGCTACAAGGATACGATCCTCGACGAGCTGCCGGAGATCGACGCCGTTCTCGGCGTCGGGTCCTTCAGCGATATCGTCGAGGCCTGCGACGCCGTGCTCGAAGAGCATCAGGTCGCGCGCTTTGCCGACCAGAGCGGCCCGATCGACGAGACGCCGCGCGTGGTCTCGACCGGACCGGGCTGGGCCTATCTGCGCATTGCCGAGGGCTGCGACAACTTCTGCGCCTTCTGCGCGATCCCCTATATCCGCGGCCGTTACCGCTCGCGCCCGATCGAGAACGTGCTGGACGAGGCGCGCGATCTGGCCGCCCACGGCATCCGCGAGATCATCGTCATTGCGCAGGACATCACGCGCTACGGCACCGACATCTACGGCAAGCGCTCGCTGGCCCTGCTGTGCCGCGAGCTTGCGAAGATTGAGGGCATCGAGTGGATACGCCTGCACTATCTCTATCCCGACCAGTTCGACGATGAGCTGATCCGGGAGCTGGCAGGCAACGACAAGATCGTAAAATATCTCGATATCCCGATCCAGCACATCAACGACAGCATTCTCAAGCGTATGAACCGCCGCGGCACCGGCGGAGAGATCCGCGCGCTGTTCCGGACGCTCCGGGAAAAGATCCCGGGCCTGGTGCTGCGCACCAGCCTGATCGCCGGTCTGCCCGGCGAGGGCGAGGCGGAGTTTGAAGAGCTCTGCGAATTTCTGAAGGAGGCAAAGCTTGAGCGCGTCGGCGTCTTCCCCTTCTCACCCGAGGAAGGGACCCCGGCTGAGCGCATGGAGCATGTGGACGCCGAGACCGCACAGCGCCGCGCCGATCTGATCCTCGAGCTGCAGCAGCCGATCATGGACGCTTTTCTCGAAAGCTTCATCGGCCGGACGATCCGCGTGCTGTTTGAGTACACCGACGAAGAGAGCGGCATGTGTGTCGGCCGCAGTTACGCCGACTCCCCCGATATCGACGGCCTGGTGCTGTTCTATGGCGAGGCCGAGCCCGGCACAATGGTCGACGTTGCAATCCGCGACGTCGAGGACGGCAATCTGATCGGCGAAATGGTGTGATACTAGACTCCGATTAAAAGTAGACAAAGTTTACTTTTAATAGCACGATAGCGCGTCGGAGTCTGTATCAGACGTCATCTGTGCTTTCGCACAGATGGGCGACGCGTTTAGCGGCGCCTTTCCAATTAAAAGTGTCTACTTTTAATTGGAAAACAGTGTGACACGAAACGGAGTCTTGACAAATGTATACAACTGCAAGTAAAATTACGATCGTGCGCATGGTGCTGGTGCCGGTATTCCTGGCACTGGTGTATACCGGGCATAATGTGGCGGGCTTTGTCGTGTATACGCTGGCCTGCCTGTCGGACTATGCGGACGGCTATGTGGCGCGGCACTACAACCAGATCACCGACTTCGGCAAGTTCATGGACCCACTGGCCGACAAGATCCTGGTGCTCGCGGCCATGTGCTTTTTCGTGGAACGCGGCCTGATGCCCGGCTGGGCCGTGGCGATCGTGCTGTTTCGTGAATTTGCGGTGTCCGGGCTGCGCCTCCTCGCTGTCGAGCAGCAGCGCGTCATCGCCGCCGGCTGGTCCGGCAAGGTCAAGACGGCGAGCACAATGGTCGGCTTGGGTCTGATGCTGCTCTTTGGCAGCAGTCAGACACTGTGTCTCCTCGTCACAGCCGTCATCGTCGTCACGACGGTCTGGTCCGGCGTGGAGTATTTCATTCGAAACAAGGACGTTTTCCGGGACTAATTCCCCGATCGTGTAATTTGTCTAAAGGAGATTATGTATGATCCTCTACAATTCCGCCACCCGCAAACGGGAGGAGTTCGTGCCGAACCATCCCGACATCGTGAAAATGTACACCTGCGGCCCCACGGTCTACCATTATGCGCATATCGGCAACCTGCGCTCCTACATCATGGAGGACATCCTGGACCGCTATCTGCGCTACGCGGGCTACAACCTCAAGCGCGTCATGAACATCACCGACGTCGGCCATTTGACCTCGGACGCCGACGAGGGCGAGGACAAGATGCTCAAGGGCGCCCGCCGCGAGCACAAGACCGTCATGGAGATCGCGCAGTTTTACACCGAAGCCTTCTTCTCTGACTGTGAAAAGCTCGGTATCCGCCGCCCCGACGTGGTCGAGCCGGCCACGAACTGCATCGACGAGTATATCAAGATCATTACGAAGCTGCTGGACACCGGCTATGCGTATCTCGCCGGCGGCAACGTGTACTTCGACACTTCAAAGTTAGAGCGCTACTACATTTTTAACGACTTCAACGCCGAGGATCTCGACGTCGGTGTGCGCGAGGGCGTGGAGGAGGATACCAACAAGCGCAACAAGAACGACTTTGTGCTGTGGTTCACCAAGTCCAAGTTCGAGGATCAGGCGCTCAAATGGGACTCTCCCTGGGGCGTCGGCTATCCCGGCTGGCACATCGAGTGCAGCGGCATTTCGATGAAGCACCTGGGTGAGGATCTCGACATCCACTGCGGCGGCATCGATAACGCCTTCCCCCACCATACGAACGAAATTGCCCAGTCGGAGAGCTATCTGGGCCACAAATGGTGCAATTACTGGATGCATGTCTACCACCTGAACACCACCGGCGGCAAAATGAGCAAATCCAAGGGCGAGTTTCTGACGGTCTCGCTGCTGGAGGAAAAGGGCTACGATCCGCGCGCCTACCGCCTGTTCTGCCTGCAGAGCCACTACCGCAAGAGTCTCGTGTTCAGCTGGGAAAACCTTGATAACGCGCAGACGACTTACAACAAGCTCATAGCCAAGATCGCCGCCTTGAAGAGCGACGACGGCGCGGTCGACAATGACGCCTACGCCGCGCTGCGGCAGAAATTCTGCGCGGCGCTCGACAACGATCTGAACACCTCGCTCGCCGTGACGGCGCTCTACGACGTGCTGAAGGCCAAGACAAATGACGCGACCAAGCTCTATACGCTTGCGGACTTTGACAGCGTGCTGAGTCTCGACCTGATCGCCAAGGCCGACATCAAGCGTGAGGAGCTGAAAAAAGAGGCGCTCGCGGCCGGGAGCTTTACGGTCCTCAGCGAGAGCGGCGAGAGCGATGCTGCGATCGAGGCTCAGATCCTCGCCCGCCAAGAGGCCAAGAAAGCCAAAAACTTTGCCGAGGCTGACCGCATCCGCGACGAACTGAAGGCGCAGGGGATCGAGGTCACCGACATCCCCCACGGGGCCAAGTGGAGACGCATATAATTCAATGATTGCGGGCCAGCCGCTTTGCGGCTGGCCCGTCTTTACCAAAGGAGATGAAATCCATGCGCTTTTTTGGTGTGCGCGATCAGCACGCGGTCGGCAGGGTCGGATCGGTCGTATTCTGCCTGCTGTTGCTCGGCTGTCTGCTGTTCTTCTGCCCGCATGGACAGGCTATAGCGGCCGGGGACATGGTTCCTGTCGGCAAAACCGAAATTCCCTCCGACAGCACAAGCCTTGACGCTCTGACGCTGAGCCTTTCGGTGGAGGAGCTGCTGGAGGCACTGCCCAGGCTGCCGGAACTGACGGAGATCTGCTTTGTTGACAGCGACGGGCGCTGCGCCTATACGGCCGATACGGTCTCTGCGCTGGACCCGATCCGCACGGCCTACCCCGCACTCCGTCTGCGGCTGTCGTTTGATCTCTTCGGGCAGACCGTAAGCTCGGAATCGGAGCGGATTGAGTTTTACCGTGTGCCGATCGGAAACGAGGGCATGAAGAAGCTCCGCGCCGCGGCGCCCTATCTGCGAGAGTGCCGCTATCTGCTCATTGACGGCTGCGGTGTAGACGACGCCGTCATGGCACAGTTTCGCGCAGATTTCCCCGCGCTCGGCGTCGTCTGGCGGATCTGGTTTGACGAGGAATACTATTCATCAAAAGTGATGACACTCAAGCGCAGCGTGATGAGCGACGCCGAGCGCGTGCGCATCCGCACGGTGAATGACAAAAACTGTGCGCTGCTCGGCTATTGTACCGAGACGAAATATCTCGATCTCGGGCATAACTTCTACCTGTCGGACTTCTCCTTCCTCGCCGGCATGCCAAAGCTTGAGGCCTGCATCATCGCGATCACGTCCCTGCACGACCTGACGCCGCTGGAACACTGCCCAGAGCTGGAATACCTGGAGATATTCACAACCTCGGTCACCGACCTCAGCCCGCTTGCCAAGTGCACGAAGCTCAAACACCTGAATATCAGCAATCTGAAAGAGGTCTCCGATCTGACATGCCTGTACGGTCTGGAGCTTGAACGTCTGCGCGCTGTCGTCACGAAAATCCCAAAGGAACAGTTTGAGGAATATGCCCGCCTGCATCCCGACTGCGAAATGCTGCTGCAGGGCGCGGACCCCACGGAAGGCGGCTGGCGCTATGATCCCGGAGGAAAGCAGGTCCCCCGCTATGCGCTGCTGCGCGAGCAAATGAAATATGATGAAGACCGTGCAAACGGAATTGCTTGAAACAAGGATACTAAGGATATGAAAAATAGAAATATAATCTATACCGCTATCCGCTCCCTTGCCGTCCTGCTGGCCACTCTGTGTGTCCTGAGCTTCGACGCGCCAACTGCGCTGGCCGCGGGAGCTGTTTATACGATCCCTGAAAACGCGCCGGCGCCGCAGCCGGACCCAAGTCTGTTCGGAGAGACAACCGACCCTGCCGTCATTCAGTCTCTCATCGACCGCTCGGCCACGCTGCTCGAGGGTCAGGAGCTCTCCTGGAACGCCGACATTGAGCGTATGGAAGACTCCATCATGCGCTATTACTGCGACGACAGCATTCTTGTCATCACCTGGAAAGAGGTGATCCAGAACGCGGCTGTTACCTTTGCCGAAATCAAGCTTGCCGACGGCTCGCAGCTGCGGCGCGCGCTGGCCGGAGGCAGCTACAACTCCGGTATCCGGCAGAAGGCCACGGTCATGGGCGAGGAGGCCAACGCCGTGCTCGCCTTCAGCGGTGACTTTTACGATCTCCGTTCGCTGGGCATCACGGTGTATCAGCGGCAGCTCTACCGCAACGAGCCGCAGCGCGTCGACACGGCCTTCTTCACGGCCGGCGGCGATATGATCTTCTCCCACCGCGGAGAGCTGGCCGGTCCCGGCGAAGCGCAGGCCTTTATCGAGCAAAACGACGTGCTGTTCTCCGTCGCTTTCGGCCCGATCCTGGTGGAAGACGGTGTGCTTCGCACCGAGACCGAACGCTATCCTGTCGGCGAAATCAATGCGCAGTACTCCCGCGCCGTCATCGCGCAGAAGGACCACCTGCACTATCTGCTGATGACCACGGGCCAGGAGGGGCGCTTCTGGCGGCGCATCACAGTCAACGAGGCCGGACAGTATATCTTTGACAAGGGCGTACAGAAGGCCTACACGCTCGACGGTGGGCAGACGGCCACGATCGCGATGCAGGGCAGCACGGTCAACCGTGTGGACTGGGATCAGGAGCGCACTATGAGCGATATCATCTATTTTGTCTCGGCCATACCCGAGGCCTGACGTGCAACAAAAACAAACAAGGGCTGTACTGGCAGAATGGAAAGCCGTACAGCCCTTGTCTTTATTTCATTGGGTTCTATTTGTCCGATGTCAGCTGTTCATCGAGCTCCAGCGCGTAGCCCGTCAGCATCGTGGCGATCGCATTCATCACGCTCCGGTGCTTGGGCATCCATTCGGTCATCACGACCACGACGATCGGTGTCGGCGTATCGATAATCGCCGCCACATGGTGGACGTCCACTTTCTGATTGCTGTAATCGCCATACTTCTGGGCGATCGTATAGGTCTCGCCAACCGAAGCGAGATCCTCACGCAGCGGGGAACGGTACAGACTGTCGAGCGTCTTGGCGTAGTCATCACAGTGATTGTACAACCAGGCCATGACATCTGTCATAAATCTGGCAGTGAAATAGCTTTGACGATAAAAGCAAGGCTGATAATAGTCCTCGGGCAGTGTTGAGACGCTGCAATAGGCCTTGCGGCAATCCTCCGGGCTGTCAAAATGCCCCATCAGCGAATGTGCTGTACTGTTGACAGAGTTGATCAGCACCCGATCCCGGTCTGCGTCCAGCAAGGACAGCGTCGGGAAAGTACCCGTTTCAAGAATCTTACCGTCAGCGGCCTCGTTGTCCAATGCCATATATAACGGGACCTTATAGAGACTGGCACTGTAAATCCAACTGTCTCCGCGGTAAAAATAGGTATCCCCGGTGCCGGTGAAATAAAACCCCACCGCAATCTGCGATCCGTCCACACCGTACTGTGCGAGTATTTCTTCCACCTTATCCGTCAACTCTCGGGCATCCAGGATACCGGTGGCCGTGCCGGGGTACTCCTCCTCCGCGCAGGCCGTCACGCTGTAGGTGAACAATAGAATCATACAAAGCAGGAGACAAAGTCCTCTGCGTATGACTGTCATAGATGCGCTCCCCCTTACGGTTTGCAGACGCTGCAGGGCTCATAGCCCAGACGAAGCAGCTCTTCCCGCGACTTTGTATTTTCCCAGCGATAGACGTCGGAAATTTCGTCGACTTTGCTGCAGTCGGCAGTATGGAAGATCGCACTGCTGATATCCGCCACATAGGTTTTCGTCAGCGAATCCGACACATGGGAGAGCACATTATCGACAGCATTGGCAATGGCATTATTTGCGCTCTGTGTTACGCTCTGGACAGAGGGTTCTTCCGTCGCCGCGCTCTGTACCGTATTCTGCACAGCGGGTGCCGGTGTCTCGGCGCTCTGATCGATCACCGTCGGCTGCGTTGTGGCGCTGGGTTCCGGATTTGTCTCTGTCTGCGCAGTCTCGACTACAGGCGTGGTTTCGGCGACAGGCGTGGTTTCGGGATACAGCAGCGTGCCCTCGGTCAGCAGATACGTTTTCACCCATCCGAGACGTCCGTCATCGGTGCGGATCAGCGTGTGGCCGTTTTCACGCGCCAGCGCCGTCTGCGGCAGCCCCGCATATACAACACCGCAGATAAAGTTCAAGTTCGAGGGGCTGTTGAGAAGGAAGACGCCTCTTCCCTTGTGGTTGGGATTGGCATATACGATCTCATAATCGCTCAGCCAGCTGTCCTTCTTCGGGGCCACAAACGGCAGCCGCATGCCGGCAATGTCGTCCTTGCCGGGGCGCGGTCTCTCGGTGGGAACAGGTGTGGGCTCGGCGGTCGGTTCGGGTGTGGGCTCGGCGGTCGCCGCGACCGCCGGTTCCGCCGTGGGCTCCGCCGTCGGCGCGACTATCGGTTCCGCGGTCGGTTCCGACGTAGGTTCCGCCGTCGGTTCAGCAGTCGGCTCCGTCGTCGGCTCGGCGGTCACATCGACCGTAGATTCCACCGTAGGTTCGGCGGTCGGCTCTGCTGCAGGCGCTGTCGTCTCGACAGGCTCGGCGGTCGCCGCGACTTCCGGTCTGGGTGTTACGCTGACAAGATAGCCCGCCAGTGGGTCGACAGTCGGCACGGGAGGCTCCGCTTTCACAGGTTTGTAACGCAGGAAAAACACAATACCCGCGATCACCGCGACGATCAGCAGCACCCCCAGCAATACTCTCATTGTGCGGCGCCGGTTGGCATCCTTGACCTCGATCTCTAATTGCAAATGCCCACAATACGGACAAATCTCCTTCGTATCAGGGATTGTTTTCCCACAGTGGCAGCATCTCATTTGCCAAGCTCCTCTCTCTTGGAAGATGTTTCATATATTTTACCTCAAACGGTGAAAAACCACAAGAGGGTTCATGCGCATATCGGAGCGCTTTTTCGGTATCTGTTCTGCAAAGCGCCATCCGGCGCTCCAAAGATTGTATCACGAAGCAGCGAAACGTCCATAACGCGCTCTATTCACCGGAGAAGAAATCAGAGATCTTCTCCAGAAAAGAAGCGATCTTCTGCAGTGTCTCGCCCATACGCTGGAAAAAGCCGACGGCTTTCTCGCCGTTGGTCTTGACGTTCTCGATGGTCTGCTGCACATTCTCAGCACTCTTTTTGAGGTTTTCGGGGTTCAGTCTGGAAAATGTACGGCACAGATCCCGCAGCATTCCGACCTGATAATCGCTCAGATTGACATGCACCCTGGAGGCGATCTCGCGGATACGCCGATCCAGTTCCTGGTCAGACAATCCGCCGAGTTCGGATGCCCTGTCCTTCATCTCGCCGATGATCTGACTGGTTTCCGCCGCACCGAGCGCTTCACTCAGCTCTCCGGTGGTGGCCAGCTCCTGCGTACCGGCGTCCGCCGTGGTTTCATCGAGCGTTCTGCCGGTAATACTGGCGTAAGCCTTGTACACGCCGGCCAGCGCCGCCGTGCCGCTGACAGGAAAAGGCGCCGTGACGATGACGCGCGCATCGGTGATCCCGGCGGTAGAAAGCGCCTGAAGGACCATTTCGCGGCTGGCCCAGTTGACGTTGCTGACCGCAACACTGAGACCCGAGCCGGCTGGCAGAAGCTCGAAATAGACACAGGAAACGCTGCGCGTGCCAAGCTGCTCGTCAGAAACGAAGCCTTGCAGCACCGCTCGCTCCTCGGCGTTGGTGAGCGTAAGCTCACCGACCGAGCCGCGGACTATGGCAAGATTCGAATAGACCTGGGCGATCTGATCTTCGGTCAGATCGGCGCCAAGCACCACGCGAGCCGAGGGCGCATCGGCAAAAGCGGGCACAGCAATGCCGAGGATCAGCAGCAGGATCAGCAGTGCGCAGAGCACACGGACAACCAGCTTCTGCGTTTTGGGATCCAATTGAGACACCTCCTTTTCCAAGCTTTCTTTATATTTTATCACAAGTAGATGCGCTTGAAAAGCCTTTTGATACTGTGGATGTAAAAAAAACGGATGTCAAAAAGTCGGCACTCCGTAATCGTACAGCAGGGCAGATTGCACAAGAGCAGTGGAAAAACCTCCCGTGACGAAAACACGAGAGGTTTTTCCATATCGTATGCGGCAAAACAACGCTCAGCCGCGCGGGTCAAAAGCATAGTTGTTGGGATTGCGCAGAAGGCCGGCCCAGATCTCACCGGCATCAATGCGGAACAGATAATAGCCGTCGCGGCACAGCTTACTGTCGAGATTGCCGTTTGCGTCCTTCAGTCCGGTGTTCACATCGACATAGTTGCAGCCGCTGCGCGAGCAGTAGTCCTTGAGATAGTCGTTATACGCATTGATTTTTGCGTTATTGATGCGGGAATTGTCATGCCCGGAGGCGACAGGCGTAATGGACTCGACAAAGATCCGAACATCGGGGTTTGCCTCCTGGATTGCCGTGATCAGATCGCTCCAGAGCTTTTTATAGGCTTCGTCTTCCACACGGCCGATATCCTCGATACCGAGCACCAGAAAGACCTTGCTGCAGCCGCTCGCCTTGACCGCGTTCGGGATGCTGTACCAGCCGCCGCGGTATGCCAGCGCCATGGTGCCGTTTACCGCCGAGGAGAGTGTAAAGCTCGTGCGTGTCAGGAAGAGGGAATCGCCCAGGCCGCCGTTGCTGTGCTCGGCGTAGTAGGCCAGCGTACCGCAGACGTCGCCGCCGACAAAGAGCGCATCGTCAAACCAGGACGGTTCCATCAGATCGACAGGGATCGCGGTATCAACCAGCTGCGGCGTGACGACCGGCGCCTCTACTTCCGTGGGGGTGTCGACGCTGACAGGATTCTCTGCTGCGGAGGGATCGACCGGAGGCGTGGTCTGAACATCGTCTGCCATCTGCGTGGCATCCAGGATCACGATGCTGCCGTCAGTCACCGCGGCATCGGCAACAGGGTTCGCCGCCGCGTCCGGCACCGCCGCGGCACCGTCGGTAGACCAGGTCTGGCCGTTGGCGAAAATCGACTGCTGTCCGCCCTGCCCCTTTGCCTGGTCATAGTAGGCGCGGGTGGAACAGGAGGCCAGAAGCAGCGCCAGCAACGACAGCACAACGGCCAACTGTAACTTCTTTTTCATAGCTGTATCCCCCTATCCCCGCCCGGTACGGGACGGGCCGACATAATACATGAAGAATTATAGTATAATAAGCGGATCGAATCAAGAGAGAATCCAACAAATTCTGACAAGTTTTTCCCAAATGCGGCAAAGCTGCCCGATCACTGGACGGCCTGCCTGAAATCCTGCGCCATTTTCCCGCTCGTCGCCGTGATGAACAGCGCCGCATACCGGCCCTCGCGGACAGCCGCGGCGTGCCGCGTGAGCTCATACTGATCGGGGAGATAGCCCTCCATCTCTTCTCGTCTGGCCTCGATACGTGCCTGCGCCGCGGCCAGAATCCGCACGGCGGCATCTTCGTCCGCCGCCTCGAACAGCCAGATCTCATCGACGCGCACACTGTCGCCGCAGAGCGCGGCGATGCCCTGTGTGTAAGCCTCCGGCGCGATACCGTAGGCGTTATAGACCGTTGAAGAGGACAGCATCACCATGTCCTCCAGCTTTGCTTCGACTGCCAGAGCGTCATAATATGCCCGCAGATCCACACCGGGCGCGTCTTCCTGCGCGGCCCAGTCCCCATAGAGATCGCGCGAGTAATTGGCCGGATCCTTCAGTGCAGCGCACCACAGCGCGCCGGCATCGAGAATCAGATGGACATAGCCGTCCCGGCAGAGCTCGTCGCGCAGTGTGCCGTCATCGTCTTTGAAAATGCTTGCCACATCGACATAGCAGCAGTCGTTCTCCTCACAGAAATCGCGCAGCAGCTCGTTATAACGGTCGATCCGGGCATTCGTCAGCGCGTTGTTCGGCAGCGATTTCATCATCGGCGTGACCGACTGAAAGAATATACGGATCTCCGGCGCGTTTTCGCGGATCCCGTCGACAAGTGTGCTCCACAGCGAGGCGTACCGCCCGTCGTCGTAGCTGCCGACATCGTTCATGCCGATCAGAAAAAAGACCTTTTTCGCCCCTGTCTGGGGCAGCAGGGTGTTCGGCTTGTAACCGCCGCCGCGGTAGTAGAGCAGCATCGAGCCGTTGACAGCTGAGGTGATCGAGTAGTTTGTACGGCAGAAGAACAGCGCCGAGCCCAGTTGACTGTGCTGCTCGGCGTAGGCCTGCAGCGTACCGGCGATCGAATCGCCGATGAATACCGCATCGTCAAACCAGCTGTCCTCGAGGGGAAGTGCCGACGCTGCCTCCGGCGTCTCCGCCGCGGCAAAAACAGGGAGCCTCGTGAAGGCGCAGAGCAGCACGCTGATGCAAAGCAGCACAGCGGCAATCTCAGAGCGGCGGCGTTCCACGACAGACTCCCCCTTTATTCTATGTATTTTTCAGTATATTACAGAATATTGAAGAAAGCAAGAGGAAAGTTACGTAAACCGGAAAAATAGTTATGTAAACCTTTTGCAGCCTGTCCACGGTGTCAGCACAGCCCCCGGCAGACTGTCGGTATCATTCCTCCATCGCGCGGAAGCGTTCGAGAAAGCTGTGCAGTTCGCCCTCGGTCTTGTAGGCCGGGAAGGTGTCCAGGCTGACCGAGTGGATTGCACGAAAGATATTCTTTTCGATGTTCGGATTGGTCTTCCGCAGTTCGCGCAGCAGCAGCTTGATCTCCTGGCGCTTGCTGCCCCCCACGCCGTCGTCGCTGTTGTGGACCCGCTCGGTCAGGCGGCACGCGCACTGGATGAAACTCAGTTCGTTATAGCGACACCAGGCCAGGATATCCTCCTCGTGGATGGCATACATCGGGCGGATCAGCGTCATGCCGGGGAAGTTTTTGCTGTGGAGTTTTGGCAGCATGGCCTGTAGCTGTGCGCCGTAGAACATGGCCATGACCGTCGTCTCGATCACGTCGGAAAAATGATGGCCGAGCGCGATCTTCCGGCAGCCGAGTTCCTGTGCCTTGGCGTAGAGCGCGCCGCGCCGCATACGGGCACAGAGGTAGCAGGGGTTTTGCTGCACCGAATCGGCCGCGGCGAAGATATCGCTCTCGAAAACCGTGATCGGAATGCGCAGCAGCGCCGCGTTATCCTCGATCTTTTGGCGGTTCACCGGGGCATAACCCGGGTCCATAACGAGATAGACCAGTTCGAAGGGGAAATCGCTGTGCTTCTGCAGCTCCTGCAGGAGCTTTGCCATCAGCATCGAGTCCTTGCCGCCCGAGATGCAGACTGCGATTTTGTCGTTGGGTTCGATCAATTCATACGCGCGTATGGCCTGGATAAACGGCGTCCAGAGCGTTTTGCGGGATTTGGTGTTGATGCTGCGCTCGATGAGCTGGCAGCGGTCGAGATTTCGATTCATAGTGTCTCCTGTTCCTTTGCTGATTTCCCGGCGACTCCCGCGCGCAGCAGGTCGCGCACGACCTCCCCGGCCAAGATCAGCCCGGCCGCCGAGGGTGTGAACGAGACCGAACCGGGGATGTCGCGCCGGTCGGGGGTCTCGGCGCGGGCCGCGGTTTCGAGCGCGGGGTCGGGCACGAGGGGCGCCTCCTTCGAGTAGACGACCTTCAGATGCTCGATGCCGCGCTTTTTGCACTCCTTGCGCATGACGCGCGCGAGCGGACAGACGCTGGTCTCGTAGATGTCGGCGATCTCGAAGCGTTCGGGATGCAGCTTGTTCCCGGCTCCCATCGCGCATATGATCGGCGTTCCGGCCGCGCGCGCCTTTTCGACCAGGGCGAGTTTGCCGGTGACCGTGTCGATCGCGTCGACAACGTAGTCATAGCGCGTAAAATCGAACTGCCCCTCGGTCTCGGGCAGAAAGAAGCAGCGATACGGCGTCACGGCGCAGTCGGGGTTGATATCGCGCACGCGCGCGGCGGCCGCATCGACCTTATACATACCGATCGTGCTGTGCAGGGCGATGATCTGCCGATTGAGATTCGACGGAGCGACCGTATCGCTGTCGATCAGGTCCAGCGCGCCGACACCGGCGCGGGCCAGGGCCTCGACGACATAACCGCCGACGCCGCCAACGCCGAACACAGCGACGCGCGCGCGGCGCAGCGTGTCCATGGCCGCGCTTCCGAGCAGCAGTTCGGTGCGGGAAAAGCATTCGTTCATGGCCGCACCTCGCAGATCGTGCCGCCGCCGAGCACCGTATCCCCGTCATAGAGCACCATGGCCTGGCCAAGGGTCGGCGCGCGCTGCGGCTCGTCGAAATCGACGC
>ODAI011536477.1_pt1 | contig 18675 bp, 11 predicted proteins | sample 1539321 | NCBI WGS metagenome assembly ODAI01 (sample SAMN02144231, study PRJEB22623) | gut metagenome | biome: sheep rumen | host: Ovis aries | place: New Zealand
ATCATCTGCTGAATATCGGAAGGTGTATCCTTCATTCTACAGCAATCAACGATGTATTTACGAAGCTTTTCAGGCATGTTCACCTGTTTCTTCCAGATGTCGTGCCTTTTCTGCCATGTGCCTCTAATAGTGGTTTTATTAATCCATACCATAGCATCCTTGATTTTCTCTCTACCCATTTCCGAATACCAACCGTCCTTGAACGTGTAAGTGCCGTATTCATGAGGCATTACAACACATTTTCCTTCCTTTGTTAAGGCAATTTCAGCACAGGCATACTCGCCATTAGGTCCATAGTACTTGAATTGGACGTAACCGGTATTTTTGCCACACATAATTTTCTTCTCGCCCTCCCATTGCATAGACTCCATTATCCATGAGCCGACGAGTTCCTTATCAGCGATTTTTGTTTTCTGGGCAGATACAGATAGTACACTCATGAGCGCTACTACCATTATTAATGTGAATCGTTTCATAAATCTTATGTTTTTAGGTTAGACATTTACGAGTGCAAAGGTAAAATCTTTTCGCTTTTCTCGCAAGTTTTTGAGTTTGCATCTTCTTTGCTTCCACTTTGCAATATGTTTGCATATTGGATTAAGCACCTATAGAAAGGATGAATTCATCCCATTCCTTAGCTCCGCCTTTTTGTCCGAAAACCTTTTTGTATAGTCGGCTACGAACAGTACTGATAGTGCTCACATCACGAGCTATGACAGAGGCTATGTCTGAAGGAGCGATGCGGAGTTTTATAAGCAGACACACCTGATATTCGAGTTCTGACATAGCATAAAGTCCTCGTAACTGACTTATAAAGCCCGGATATACTTTTCTGATTTTGTTCTCTATTTCTTGCCATTCTTCATCTTTCAATCTCTGTCCTGAAGCTATACGGCGTTGTAATGCTATGTATTGGTCGGAAGTGAAGAAAGCCGTTTCAACAGATTCAATGGCTTGTCTTACAGCTTGTGGACGCTCTTGTTGCACTTCCTGAATCTGCTGAATCTGTAGTTGTAGCCTTTGTTTCGCTTTACGGTTTTGTACTGCAATATAGGCGATGAGCAAAAGCAATACGATAGCTATGACAGTAGCAAAAATAAAACCGTTTATTACATTAGTCTGCTGACGCTCTTTTGCCGAGAGTACATAGCTTTGTATTTCTTTTTCCTCCGTTTGTTTTAAGTCGGTGGTAATGATATCTTTGATTTCCGTGCCCCATTCATTCGCAATATCGTTAGCGCGATGCCAAGTAAAAAGAGCACCGTTTCGCTGAATTATAATGGTAGAGTCATTTTTTATTGTCAAAGGTCGAGGATCGCCATTTTCCAGATATAAATATTCGCCATTACCCTTGTTAATAAGCATGACATGATTCTGTGAATTATGATTTACAACCAACCCTGTTTCTGTTTTGGTTATCAGACACGAGTATATCAAGCTGTCGCCATCGTATAGTCGGAAAGGGATATTCTCATGTTCAGAGAAAGTTTCGGTATGTCCGGTAGGATATACAATCTGCCGTAGCGTCCATGCTCCTTGAAGGATGTACGGCTTATTGCTGTTGTTTTCTGAGTTGCATCCGAGTAATAGAAATACGATAAATGTTATTAGTATTTGTTTCATCTGCTTTATGATTTTGTCATGCAAAGTTAATAAAAAGCCAACAAAAAATTGATATTTCTTGTTTGCAATTACTTTGCATTTTCCTTTTTTCTTTTCGTTATAATACATATATACGCTTATGTATCAGAATTTTACTAATTCACTATATATCCAAATGCAGCTATGATTATTTCTGACAAAAAAAGAGCATTCTTGTTTGGAGAATGCTCAATATTGTATTTGATATTTACAGTCGTTATTCTTTCTCTTCTGTGGTCATACGTACTTGCCAGTATTTTTCTGCCTGTTCCTCAGAGGCATCATGCCAACGGAAATGAACATCGCGAAGTTCATTCAAAATGATAGGACGAGAAGTAGCAAAATCAATAGGATGCTGATACTGCAGGTTGCCCATAGCATCGGCAATGGCAAATGTGATGATAGGATCGTGGTCGTAAGCTATGAATTCTATCACTACTATCTGTCCGCGATCATCAACACGCGCATCCTTACGGGTGGAGAAATGAGAGTAACCGGCATCAAGGAGATCGGCAGAATGTGTGAAGTCATACATTTCCTTTGCCACACTCTTCTTGAACTCGTCATTCCATACAGCCCTACCGATAGAGTTATCCATGAGCTGATATGCCCATCCGCCTTTCAACACGCTCTTAACGGTCTTGCGATTAGTACCGGCAATAGAGAGAATATCCTTGAAAACCTGTTTTACAGCCTTATCCGCAGGGATAAGATTTCCCTTTGAGCCGAGGAAGGCACATTGGCTTACAAAATAGTAGGCTCTGTCAAGGCAATAGATATACTTGCGATATATCCAAGCAGCATGAACAAGGTCGCGTGATGTTCCTTCACCACTACGTACATTCTTGACATATTCGTTACACAAACAAACTGCCATTTCATATATTCTCAGGATACTTGCCTCTTTAAGAGAAAGATCTTTGTAAACCATGTAGTCTTTCATTGTTAGTCTCTATTTAGGTATTTATTGCTAAGTGTTTAGAGTTTAGCGTTTAGCGTTTAGTGCTATCTACCTTACACTTTCTACTATCAACTTTACACTTTTTTATCGTAGCCCGACCGGGAATCGAACCCGGATCTACTCTTTAGGAGAGAGTTGTTCTATCCATTGAACTATCAAGCCCCATTTTTCAGAGTGCAAAGATAATTAGAATATGTGAGATTTCAAAAAGAAAAGGTAATTATTTTTGCTTTTTCCATTTTTTTGGTGTACTTTTGCATCGGTAAACCATCAACACCCATCACCTAACACCCAACACCCAAATAATGATCATCTCACTCGACAACATATCAATAGGCTATGGCAATATAGTTGTGGCTGACGGCATCAACGCAAAACTAAGTAGCGGACAACTGACTTGTCTGCTTGGAGCTAATGGTGCCGGCAAATCAACCCTTCTGCGCACTCTCTCGGCCTTTCAACCTGCCCTTGCAGGAAGTATCACTTATGACGGTCGTGAGCTTGACGATTTCACACCACAGGAGCGTGCGCGTCTTATTGGTGTGGTGCTCACGGAACGCTCAAAGATGGAGTATATGAACGTACGCGACCTTGTGGCGATGGGCAGAATGCCATACACAGGCTTCTGGGGTGGTATGAATGATGATGACCGAGAGATAGTATGTGAGGCTATGGATAAGGTTGGCATCACGGCTTTGGCTGACCGTATGGTAGATACCCTAAGTGATGGTGAACGCCAAAAGGTTATGATTGCCAAGGCTCTTGCACAACAGACGCCTGTAATCTATCTTGACGAACCTACCGCCTTTCTTGATTTCCCTTCAAAGGTAGAGACTATGCAGCTTCTTCTCAGCCTCTGTCATGATATGCAGAAGACCGTTTTCCTCTCAACGCACGATGTGGAGATAGCCATTCAGATGGCAGATTCATGTTGGGTGATGGAAGCAAACCAATTGCACATAGGAACTCCTCGTGAACTTGCAGAAAAAGGCGTAATTTCCCGATTTGTTGAACGCCCGGGAGTGGTTTTTGATAAGGAAACATTAACGATAAGACTATAGTTTGGAAAGTAGAGAATGTAACTACATTACACTTTACACTTTCTACTTTACACTTTTAAAATAACATGGCAACAGCCCTACAACAACTCATGCAGCAACATTTGTTGCTGAAACTGGAGTATAACACAGAGAAACAGGCTTATCAGCAGCAGACGGAGGCTATCGGCATTCGCCGAAAGGTGAAGCGTGGCGACGCATGGGCTAATATCCGTGTGGGGAAGTCGTTCTATAACTCCCTTAACCAGATTTGCGTTGAGATTTTCCGCACAGAGGATCAGGACATAGAGCATAACTTCGAGTATGGCAGACCTGTTGCTTTCTTCCGTACTGTTCCAAAGGAACATAGCAAGGAAAAAGTTGAGGTGAAATTTCTGAATATTACAGGTACCGTCAGCTTTGTGAATGGCGACAGAATGGTGGTCTCTTTGCCAAAAGATGATTATGTTCAGCAACTACAATCTGTCTCTGTTCGCGAATCAAAGTCCCCCTTTAAGGGGGATTTAGAGGGTCTCTACGTCTCCCTCTCCTTCGACGAAACCTCCTACCGCCTTATGTTCGATGCCCTTGAGCGTGTGATGCATGCCCGAGGCAATCGTCTGGCATATCTCCGCGACCTCTTCTATTCGCATCAGCCGGCAGAGCATTTCTCATTCCAGCCAATGAGCTTCCCTTGGCTCAATAAGACTCAGGAGAAAGCTGTTAATGAGGTGCTATGGACAAAGGATGTGATGGTGGTTCATGGGCCTCCGGGAACAGGTAAGACCACCACCTTGGTTGAGGCCATAAATGAAACTCTCCGACGAGAGAGTCAGGTGCTTGTTTGTGCCCAGTCGAATATGGCGGTTGACTGGATAAGCGAGCAACTTGTGGATAGGGGCATTCCTGTGCTTCGTGTGGGTAATCCTACTCGCGTAAACGATAAGATGCTCTCTTTCACCTACGAGCGCAGGTTTGAAGGTCATCCGGAATATCCTCAGCTATGGTCACTCCGTAAGGCTATACGTGAGATGAGGTCAAAGCGCAAGCGTGGTTCCGAGAGCTATCATCAGCAGTTGGACAGGCTGAAAAGTCGTGCTACCGAACTTGAAGTGCGTATCAATGCCGAGCTGTTCCAGGAGGCTCGTGTAATAGCCTGTACGCTAACAGGAGCAGCCAATAGGGTGCTTGACGGCATGAAGTTCACCACCTTGTTTATTGATGAGGCTGCACAGGCACTTGAGGCAGCTTGTTGGATTCCTATCCGCAAGGTGTCGAGGGTTATCTTTGCAGGAGATCATCAGCAGTTGCCTCCAACGGTAAAGAGCATAGCGGCCTTGAAGGCTGGTCTTGGCAAGACGCTCATGGAGCGTATTGTGGAGAACAAGCCGGAAGTTGTTACCTTGCTAAAGGTGCAATATAGGATGAACGACCAGATAATGCAGTTCTCAAGCAGGGAATTCTATAATGGTATGCTCCAAACGGCTCCAGAGATAAAATACCGCGGAATACTCGATTATGACAACCCTATATCGTGGTATAATACCGATGACCTCCCTGATGATATTGAGAGTAAGGAAGAATTTGTAGGGGAGTCGTTCGGCAGAATAAACAAGGCAGAGGCTGAACTTACCCTCCAGCATCTTGAGCTTTACTATGGAAGAATCGGCAAGCAACGCATCCTTGATGAGCGTATTGATGTGGGAATCATCTCTCCTTATAGGGCTCAGGTGCAGTTGTTAAGGCGAATGATAAAGAAGCGCGAGTTCTTCAAACCCTACCGTCATCTCATTTCCGTTAATACCGTTGACGGCTTTCAGGGACAGGAACGCGACGTTATAATCCTCTCTCTCGTAAGAAGCAACGATGAAGGTCAGATAGGCTTCCTAAGGGATTTACGACGAATGAATGTAGCCATCACCCGAGCAAGGATGAAACTCATCATCCTTGGAAGCGTAGGTACACTTACAAAGCATCCTTTCTACAAGAGGTTGTATGAGTATATTGGTAGTCTCTCAGCTCTCGATGAAAAAGATTAGCATAAAAGATGCGTATTTTTTGCCGTTGTTCCTCCGCTCTTCCTCCTATGATCCTCCGTACCAAAGTCGGTGCAAAGTCGGTGCAAAGTCGGTGAAGGAGCGGAGTTTCATCGAGTTTGGTTAGGAGTTAATGCGGATTTACTTGGGAAATAAATATTAGAAAAAACCTGATTGGTATTTGCCAATCAGGGTTTTTATGTTAATCTTTATTCTTTGTAATAATCTGTCGTGACTGGAACTCCACTATATAGTGTAAACCTACGGAGTCTCTTTCCCATAAATATCCACCATCGCCAATTATCTTCTCAAGACGGAGCTTAATATTGCAATTGCCTAAAGCATGATTACCATAGATAGCTTTAAGTGGAACATTATATGCAGTATCATTGTCAGAGAAGCAATAGTAAAGATGATAGTCAAAATTCCCCACAAGACCTTTTGCTGTAAATGAAATAGAAGTTGGCTTATGATGCATAATCATCATGCTGTCTTTCTGCTCATATTCCTTGGTATATGGTGAACAAAGGTCATGATTAGAAACAGATTTAACATCAAAACCCAAGTATGAGGTTGTATCTTTACTAATCAAATTCGTCAATTCAGAAATTGGGAAATTACGGAATACCAATTCATTCATCTCATTACCCTCTACATACAAGGAAACATTATCAATTGTGTCTGCCTTCACAATATTGTCACCTTTGTCGAGAGTCTGAATAATATACTTGCCCAGATATTCTCCAGCGATAGCGCCATCGAATTTCAGATTTCTTGCATACTCGTCGGATACGTATAGATCATTTGTTGTTGTTTCCTCATCCTTATCACATGAGACAAAGGTGAATCCTGATACAATAGCGATAAACGCTGTGATAAAAATTTTACTGTACTTCATTATCAATTTTATGTTAAATTTGTATGTATAAAAACATTCGTCAGTTAAGAAAACGACAAAAGTGATAAAATATTATGTGTAATAATGATAATTCTTAAAACTTACATAAAAACACCTTGAATCCTGTATATCTTTTAGAATTTTACCCCAGCCGATAGGCCTATATTTCTTCATAGGGAATCCCCTTTATGTGTATAGGGAAAAACCTTGTTTACTTCTTCTGAAAATTTATACTTTTGCACTCAGAAAAACGACTTTACAAGCGACAAGACCCTTTTTTAGAGTGCGAAAATGCTTTGTATGTTGCATTGAAAGAGAAGAATAACCGTAAACAAGATTTATTATGAAGCTGACAATTCTGACATTATTATTTGTATTGTCTTCTGCATTCTCGTTTGCAGAAGGAGAAGGCGTTCCGTGTCAAGGACGTGTAGTAAGCGCGGAGACAGGCGAAGCGTTGCCTTTCGTGAGTATTTATGTAAGAGAGGGAGTTGGTACCATGACAAACGAGGAAGGTGAGTTTTCAATCGTTGTAAATGATGATGATGTCCTTCAGGTTTCGTGCATGGGATATGAGAAACTGCATGTGAAAGCTTCTTCAATAGACGAACCGTTGAGGCTTAAACCTATGTCGCATACCTTGCAGGAAGTAACCATATTTCCTGCAAGAAGCATATTGGAAAAGACAGCTGCGAAACTGCGTAAATCATATCGCAAGAACAAGAAAGAGAGGAGCGTATATTTCTACCGACAACTCACCAAGACTTCTGCCGATGACCTCGTTGAAACCTTTACCGAGGCAAATAGTGCGGTGAATCTGCGTGAGATAGAGTTTGTTAGCGGTCGTCATGGCCGTCAGGTTGGCGATACTCTGTTGCATTCGCTCATAGAAAATATGAATTTCCATCATCTCCTGGAACTCTCTCCTGCTATTTATGATACAAAGTTCTGGAATGGGACATATACGCCTTTAGGTATATTCGATATGCTTTATATTCCTAAGAACATATATAGCTATTCGGCAGAGATTCTTGATGATAATGATAGGAAGATATATGCAATTACGGCTTCACGTAATCTGGAGAAATCGTTCACAAGACTTCTTACTGGTACGCTTTACATAGATGCAAAGACATACGAACTGCTTGGCTTCAAGGGACAGTTGGAAGGCTTTAATATAAATATAAAGAAAGACCTTGTTTCCTGTACTGCCGATATTGACTGTTCTGTTGTGATTAACTATCGTTCAAACAAGGGCTTTCCAGAGGTTCAGAGCATAGGTTACAACTTTGATTCCGGGGATCTCAAAGTCAAGGCTATTCTATTCAATATTGATAAGATTGCCCAGACAGGTGAATTGGTCACTAAGAAGGAGAGGAGGCAGTTGAGGAAGAAGCACAACAAGAAAAATGATGTGCAGGAAAATATGCTTGCCAATATAAATGGCAAGAATTTTGCCGAACTGATGAAGAAGAGTGCCAACTTCGTGAAACGTACTGCTGCTGAGGCTGAAATGGCTGAAGGTAAAGCTATTACGCGCGAAGAAATGCTGGCAACAGACTATAGCGTAAGAGATGGTAACAATGTGCGTAAATGGCATTTGCAGCTGCCTGACACTAAATTAGGCAATATGACCAACCGCCTTGTGAAAATCGGGCAGATAATACCGCAGGAGAAAGTGTTTGTCCACATGGATAACACATGCTATTTCTTAGGTGACACGTTATGGTTCTCTGCCTATCTCCGTCGTACAAATGATGACAAGCCTTCGGATGTGAGCGGTATTCTATATGTGGAACTGCTCAATCAGGATGGCTATGTGGTGGAGCGTAAGATGGTGGATATGAATAATGGACGAGGGCATGGAAACTTCGTTATTGATAAGGACTGGTATAGCGGATTCTATGAGCTTCGTGCCTATACCCGTTGGCAGCTAAACTGGGGTGCTTTTGAGAGAAAACATTCAGAAGATAGCCAGGACTGGTTCTTCAACGAGGAACTGGAACATAAGTTCTTTACCGATTATGATAAGCTGTACAGTCGTGTGTTCCCTATATATGATGTTCCTACGAAAGCTGGCAGCTATAACCGGAAAATCACACCTCGGGCTATGGCAAGAAGTTTCAAGAAAGATCCCGACAAGAATGAGTTGCAGTTGCGTCTATATCCTGAGGGTGGCGAAATGATAAAGGGTGTGCCTTGTCGGGTAGCCTTTGAGGCAGCATATACCAGTGGGGAATATGTTGATGGTACTGTCTCAATACAGGAAGGGAAGAAAACAAGGAGACTTGCGCATACTGATAATCGCGGACGTGGAGTCTTCACCTTTACGCCTACTGACAGTAAATCGCCAGAGTTCCTGTTTACAGCCACAGATAAAAATAAAAAAGGTACGGCAAAGGCCTCTATCAAGGATATATCTGCTGATGGAGTGGTGCTTAGTGTAGAGCAAAGTGACTCTCTATGGAATATCTGTGTGACAAAGGCTGGTGAGTTGAAATCAGATACCCTCGGAATCACCATTATGCACGATGCACGAGTAAGGGCTATGTATGAGTTGACAGATAGCGTGACAAGGATAGCCTTGAATAATGATGACCTTGAGACAGGAGTTAATCAGGCTACGGTGTTCGACGCTCAGGGCAGGAAACTTGCCGATCGCCTCTTCTTCGTCACACGTCCTGATATGAATAAGGCAAATATCAGCATATCAGGTGTTAAGGATATTTATAAGCCTTATGAGAAGGTTGATATCGAGGTACAGTCAGACAAATCAATAAAGACAGGAGTCGTATCATTGGCTATTCGTGACAACCAATATTCCGACGTCCTGTTTGACAATGGCGATATGTTCACGGAAATGCTCCTTGCATCGGAGATAAAAGGCTTCGTGCCAAATCCTTCATGGTATTTTGAGAAAGACGACTATGAGCATCGCCATGCTCTCGACTTGCTGATGATGACACAAGGCTGGCGCCGTTTCAACTGGCGACAGATGGCTGTGCGTGGCGAATGGGAACTGACACAGCCGGATGAACATACTCCTATCATTACCGGTACGCTGTATGACTATCATTTCAGCAATTTCTACAATATCAGTAGATGGTGTGATAAATTGTATGAAATTTCTGAAATGTATGAAGTAGATTCATTGAATAATGCGTTTCAGTTAGATTATACACAGTTGGTAAGGAATCGGGATTTTATGCAGAACCAGTCATTTAAAGAGGAAATGGATAATATAAATGTGAGGCCTAGATATCTTGGATTCGAGTATGATATATACAATGAAATTGGCAGGGTAGAGAAAAAGAAAAGTTTCATGGTTTATGCCTCACTTGTTGATGTTGCTACAAATAAAAACTCTGATATGCTGACATCAACCAAGAACGGAAGATTCACCATACGCCTTCCAAAGACCTATTCACCAACCATTCTTTTCCTTACAGCCAGTGATTCTACAAAGTGGATGGATGGTAAAAGAAAAAATATGTGGGTAAACGGAATGCCTGATGCTGAATCGCAATATAAAGAAAGCGATGATGCGGAATCCACTCTGATTGTTCACTTCCCATATCCACGCTTTGCCAAGCCGTTTGATTTCTATCAGCAGCGTCTGAATATATTTACTGGCAATTTTACGGATGACAGCAAACTTTCCGATGGTTCTATATTGCTCTCTGAGGTCAAAGTGAATGCAAGACATTCATCACTCCGTCAGATACCTTATTCTATGCCTGCATTTCAGGTAGATGGCTATGAAGGTTACAATCATGCCATAGATGCAGGAATGCGCCATGCCACTCCATGGCATATACTCCGTTCATATTTGGGCGACTATGGTCAGACGCTACCGTATGTAAACAATGGAGTTACTAGCAAGGATTATAGAATGCATGTCAGAAAGGGAGTTGGACGTATAGAACGGATGATGTACAATAAGGATGTTCCTGATGATTCTATTTATCTTCGCGCCTATCTCGATTCAAGGGGATTCCATTCAAGTGAAAGAATAGAGGAAAGATTGGATAAGATAGACCGATACGTCATATATAGTGATTATCAGCCACGCTTATATGGAAGTGCGCGATATGCTGGTAGCAACCTTCCACTGTCAATAAATGTGGCATATCCATTGCTTGATAATAACAAGCAGTTATACTATCGTGATCGTCGCTATGTTTTTGATGGCATTGATGTACCTGATGAGTTTTATAGTCCTGACTATAGCAAGTGTGAACTGCCTAAAGAGCCTACAGACTATCGTCGCACACTATATTGGAACCCTGCATTACAGCTTAATGCAAATGGAACGGCAAACGTCACATTCTGGAATAACTCCAATGTAAGTAAGATTTCAGTTTCTGCAGAAGGACTCACGAACGAAGGAATACTTTTGCATGGCGAAAAGCAATAAGCCAAAAGACCTGATCAGCGAAAAGCCAATCAGGTCTTTTTTATTTTGTTTTGGCGCTGTTCTTGCATAAAAACATCGAAATATTTGGTAATATGAAGATTAATCCATAATTTTGCATTCTGTAAAGATAATCCTACAACGCCCCCTAAATTATAAAATTAATACAATGGGAAGAATTTTTGTTCTTACAGCACTTTCAATCTGTATGTTCGGTCATGTAATGGCTCATAATGCCCTGACACATGACACAATCACTATCCAAACCAAAAGTCCTTCACTATTAACCAAGCAAAAGCCTGAAAAAAAGTTTATTAAACCTGAAGCTTTCGGTTTCAAGGTTAAGAATTTAAATGTTCCTAAGGATTTCTATAACTTCATCACTGATGACTCTTGTGAGAACATCTGCTTTCTTAGCGAAGATACAACAGCGGCTAATACTAATAAGAAAAAGAAGAAGCAAAGTATATTGATGACCGTAAAACGTATATCAGACGATAGTCTCATATACAGAAAAACCTTCCCATGGAAAGGACAGAAATATATATTGTCAAAAACAAGTCTGACAGAGCTGCTTTTCAATAATACCACCATCACTGATTTTGCTACAACCGCACAGTTGTTTCAACAGAAAAGCGTACACTCATATCTCGGTTATGTAAATGACAATCTCTTACTTTGCACGCATAACAACATAACCGATGCTGCAAAGATAACTGCCTATTCCATGACTACTGGACAAGAATTATGGCAAACGAAAAAGATTCTCAACGTCAATCATGGTATGACCTATTGCCAGCCAATAGATGATGTGAGTGACTATGTCGTCTCAGGAGATCTCATTCGTGTCAACTGGGAAACAGGCGACATAAAGAAATTGGATTGCAAGACATCCATTACCAACAAGAAGAGCGTTCTTGCAACTGCACTTATAGGAGTTGCAGCAGGAGTTGCAGGAGGTTTGATGGGAACTCCTATGATGTATATCCCTGTTGAGAGGCCAGCATCCAACTACAACCGCTCATTCTTCTTCATGCCAAGTTCACTTAGAATAGCCGGACTTAACTCTGACATTATTCAGCATTCAGGAAAGAATTATTTCGCTGACCGCAATACATTACATTGTTTTGATAATGATATGAACGAGACATGGAATGTGGAACTTCCTGAGAAGGGCACACGCTCCGAACTCTTCCTCCAAGGCGATACAATATGCATGGTAAACCTTGCATTGGGTATTTATGGCAATGGTGGCGTAAAGGCAATGGAAAAGCCATACGTCGCAACATTCAACGCCACCGATGGAAAGCTGTTCTCATATCAGCCAATAGAAATGGAAAAGCAAAACGTCATATCCTGTATCTCCTTCGAAAACCAGTTGCACTTGCTCTTCCCAAACCGTGAAGCTATCTACAACACTACCAGCAACAAGATGGATATTGTCGATACCGATACAACCCTTATAGGAAGTTTCAGATACTATGTCGGTGACGGACAGTTGTACAAGCTAAATTCAGACAACTCATTCTCTGAAATAAAACCAACTGAGAATACCATGCCTATTAGGACAAACAATGGATATGTTGTGGATGTAAAGAACGGAAAGCCAACAGTATTGGCAACCCCATCAGAGGCCTTCAGAACAATAGCAAGCCATAATGATATGATATTCATTTTAGGACAGAGAACCAACTTCATGGAACTATGGCTACTCAAAAACGGTGAGGCGGCCCTCATTAATGACCGGATAAATTCCGTACGTACAAAACACAGACATCTCATTCTTAGCTTAGATAATGGGAAAATACAGGTCGTAAGTTACTAATTCCCTCCATCCGCAATACCCCTGAAACGGTATTGCGGATGTTTTTTAAGATTATAATCAGCTATTACTAACTCACGTTAATTATAGCCTTCCAGGCTACTTCCGAAAGTTAAATTAGAATTATTGCTGTCCGTTAAAAATTTTATGATAATATAGATTTAGGGCTGGTACTTACATGAAGTTTCTGTCCTTTGATTGTCTTTGCTTTTACCTCGTTTGCATCATTCCCACCCAACAGAGCATATCCAGAAGTGGGGTACTATGTCTGAAATGAGGTACGCTAACACTAATTTCCTTATTGTTACCTGTTACTTGTTACTGGTCGTGATTTCGCTTGCTCTGCCTTCGCTCTGACTTCGTTGTGCCTTCGCTATGGCTCCGTTCTTGAGACTATAGGATGAACGGACCTAGAACGGACTTACAACGGACCTAGAACGGACCTACATTGGAGGGAGCAGGAAGTTATCGCAGAATCTCATTGAAGCCAGTATTAATTTTGGGAAATGGTTTTGGAATGGTTTTCACGCTTTACATCGTTTTTCAAGCAAACTGAACAAGGTGAATCAGCCAAGAATCAATGCTTATTGTTACCTGTTATCCGTTACTAGCACGTTTTCCGGGATTATGAAATAGAAGGCTTACCGAAGAAACAGAATATCCGAAATGCTGTGTCTCAAGCACTTCGGACATGCTTTGTGTTGTTTACCGGACACCAATAAATTAGAATTTTAATTTTCTGAAATAAATTTTTTGGTCATCGTGAAAAACTTGCGTAGCTTGTTGAGCCATAGCGAACAATTTTTGTTCCAGAATAAAGCAACGAAGTTGCGTTTATAAGGGATTTCGCTTTCTTACATAAAAAAAGCCCCAGACTACCGTAATAATCCGGGACTCTAATCAAATTATAACACTAAATAAACGTTTTCTTACTTGAAGAGCAGTGGAGCCATCTCCTTGAGTGAACGGCGCCATGTGAGGAACTCGTGTGCTGTGCCCTCTGAAACATAGCCTGTAGCCTTGAAACCTGCTGCTTTGAGGTCATCTACAGCCTTCTTGATGCGGTCTGGTGTTTCCTTGCTACCGCAAGAGAGGAACATGTGCTTAGGAGCCTTGATGTTCTGGAGATCCTTTGGCTCGTAAACGCCACCGCTGAGCAAGCCCCAGTAACCGAATACCTCTGGGCGTGCGAGGGTTGCCATACGTGTTTCCATACCACCCATTGAGAGCCCTGCCATAGCACGATGATCACGGTCAGCGATTGTGCGGAAGTGTGAATCTACATAAGGAACAAGCTCATCCATGAGAACCTTCTGGAATGCTGTCCAGTCGAACTCGTTCATGTGACCGAACTTCAGCTCATTGGTCATACCGTAGGTCATAACGATGATGAATGGCTCGCACTTGCCCTCTGCGATGAGGTTATCAAGGATAAGGTTAGCGTGTCCCTGATTGCTCCAAGCTGTCTCATCCTCACCCCAACCATGCTGGAGATAGAGAACAGGATACTTGTTTGCAACTGCCTTGCCACCCTTCTTAACAGTAGGCTTCTCGTAACCTGCTGGGGTATATACGTATGCCTCACGCTCTGTGTTGGTTGATGGAGAGTGGAAGATAATCTTCTGTACGTTACCGTGAGGAACGTTCTTGAGAGCATAGAAATCCTTGTCGTGAGCAGGAATCTCGATACCTGACTCCCAACGTACTGAACCGTAGTAGTTCTTAGCACCTGGATCGTTTACTACACCACCGTCGATAGTGAGGTGATAGTAGTGGAAACCTTCATCCATAGGACCTTCAGTAGTGCCCCACCAGTAGCCGTCCTTACCCTTGCGGAGAACAGTACCGCCTCTGCCGCCAAGACCGAGGCTAACGATAACTGACTTAGCCTGTGGTGCCTCTACGCGGAAACGGGCATAGCCCTGAGAGTTAACCATTGGATACTCCTGACCAGGCTGATTCAACTCGCTTGGCTTGAAGTCCTCGATAGGAGTTACGTTATCCAATGCTGGATCGAACTTGAGAACTGCGTTGTATGCTTCCTTCTTGTTGAGGTCCTTGTCGAAAAGGAGAGGATAGTTTGATGTTCCTACCCAAGAATCGCGGTCAGAGAGGTTCCAGAATGTAACAACGTCAACAACGTCCTTATGCTTACGCAGGCACTTGAAGAGTTGTGCATACTGGTCGGTGTGGAGAGCCTTTACCCAAGGCTTGATCTCTACACCCTGACGGCTGAAATTGAGCTGACCACCCATTTCCTCATTGGCACGGATATCAAGCTCGGTAATCTGGATATGCTTAACGAGAGTAGCATACTTGTCAATAGCATTGCCGAAATCCTCCATTGATGGGTTGAAGATGTTGAGGTGGCCCTGCATACCGATACCGTCGATAGGCACACCTGCATCCTTCATCTTCTTAACCATGTCGAAGATACGCTGGCTCTTGCCCTTGTCGAATGCGTTATAGTCATTATAGAAAAGGAGAGCCTTAGGATCTGCCTCACGGGCAAACTCGAATGCCTTTGCTATGAACTCGTCACCACAGAGCTTGTAGAGGTCAGACTCACGGTATGGGCTTCCTGCTGGACGGTTGCCCCATGCTGGACGCTGCTGGTCAGCCATAGCCTCATTAACTACGTCCCAACAGTAAACGATATCCTTATAACGGTTTACAACTGTGTGGATATGATCACGAAGACGCTCGTAGAACACTTCCTTCTTCACGAAGTTACCCTTCTTGTCGCGAAGCATCCAGTTAGCGAACTGGCTGTGCCAAACGAGACAGTGACCACGCATTGGAATCTTGTTGCGACGGCACCAGTTAGCGATGCTGTCAGCCTTCTCCCATCTCCATTCACCCTCATTTGGATGAAGCTCACCTGGTTTCATGTCGTTTTCACAGGTAACGCTGTTGTAGTTCTCGAGGATTACTTTCTGCTCTGCCTCTGAGAAGTTACGGGTGTTGAGCGCAACACCTACCTTGAAATAGTCTTTGTATGCATCCTTCAGTCCCTGAGCGTAGGTGCTCTGAGAAGCCACGAGTGCAAGGCCAAAGACAACAGCCTTCATTGTTGGGTTTAGTTTCATAGATGTTTTAAAAATAAAGACCTCCCCTCATACCCTACAGCCCCTTTCCTGCCTTATGGGCTTCCTTTCCCCATAAGGGGCAAGGAGGAAGTTAGCTTTATCGCTATAGAGGGATAGGCTTGTTAATTGTTATTTGTTGATTTTTAATTGTTCATTTAGTATTTAGCCTTCCGGCTCCCTCCCTCGGGAGGGCGGGGGAAGGGGTCACTTAATTATCTTCTTTCCATTGAGGATATAGATCTGCCCTTTCTGTGGCTCTTCTACACGTTGTCCGTTTAGGTTGTAGAAGTTATTGTCGTAAACAGATGACTGGTGATTCGTTGTCTGTAATTCACTAACACCTGTCGTTTCCTCCGAATAGTCAGCATTATTGGTGAGATAGATATCCTTGATTTTAAGAGGGGTACCGCCTGGGCTCCAGAGACCAAGGATGTAGATGTGAGTAGCATCAATCTTCTTGCCATCTTTATTCTTCATGTTCTGGAGGTCAACAACCACCTGCGTCTTCTTGTGAAAGTCGTTTTTGTAAGGTTCAACCCAATAGTTGTCCACATCGAATAGCCTTAACGACCAGTCGTTAGACGCAGGAACTGCTGCAAGGTTTAATACAAGGTACCTATATTTTGACAAATCTATGCCGCCGCCGAATTTCCAGCCACCAAAACCATACTTACCTGTGGTCAGCGTGCGTGTGCCGTCCTCATTCTTTATAAGTGTTCCCTTCTCCCAGATGTTAGGGCTGAAAATGGAATTTGTACCCGGGAACATGAAGAACTCATCGGCAAGTGTCTCTACGAACTTCCACTCAGGATCTGCATACTCCTGATACCAGCGGTAGCATGGACGAGGACAACATTCCGGGTCTGTCAGGAATGTATTGCCGTCAGGCTTGCTGTCATCATATTTTGCCAGCTTGTCGGCATCAGTAAAGAGCATCCAACTCACGTTACCCGTCTTGTCCATGATATACTTGAAGTTGTTTCCGAAGCCTACACCTCCAAGCGTTCCTGTTGTGGCCTTACCCCACGAACTGTCGTATTTCTTTGGTGCCCAGTCCATCTCGGTAACTAAGATAGGGTGAAGCTGGGAAACTCCGTCAATACTTGAACTCCATCCTGACTGGAAGTCGGCATAGGTATTACCCTTGGTCACTACCTTCTGCTCCACAGATGCTTCCTCGGCATCCGAACCATACCAACCCGGATAGCAATGAACTGCAAAGCCGAGATTCTCGCCCTGAATAGGATATTTCACATAGCCCTGATAGTTCTGCTGCCAGCAAAGACCCGGTACCCACAGAATGTTATTGCAACCTATGGCACGAATCTCATCAACAATCTTCTGGAAATACTTGGTGCAGTTCTTCTGAGAACTTTCATTCCAATGAGTATATTGCCCATCATCACCCTTCATATTCACAGGCTCATTTGCAAGCTCGAACATAATGTAAGGGTTGTTCTTCAGCTTCTCGTGGTTGCAAACATAGGTCCACACCTTTATGAGATACTCCTGATACTCATCACCAATGGCAAGATTCTCGGGGCATACTCCAGGCGGGCGCATCACCACATAGATGCCGTTCTCAATGGCATATTCAGCCATAGGAATGAATATCTGGTCAAGATATTTCTTGAAGAGATTCATGTCGAAAGCCAGGATAAGGTTCTCGCTGTAATATTTGCCGGGGTGGGCATTCTCCCATTGCCTGACCTTTGTCTCGTTATTACTCCATGCAGGGTCCATATGCAGGCGCATCCAGTTCACCTTCCATCCCGCATCAAGCATTTTCTTTATCTGCTCCTTATTCCATTTAACGCAGGCAGCAGCATCCTTTGTCTTGCCCCAGTTCACAGAGCCATCAGGATTCTTACACCACGCATAGCCGTTGAAATAAGGGGAATATGTCTGTCCGAAGCCATGCAGGTTGACGATACTGTCGTTGCCATTCACATCCTTAGCCATAAGGTAACGGCCTTTTACGAACAGTTCAGGCATACGCATACCGCGCCACGCCATCGTTTCGTTAGAAACAGTCAAAAGGAGAGCCAATAGCGAGAGCCTCCAAGTTCCGTGTAACAATTTTGTCATTTATTCTTGTTTTAGTTATTGTTTAAGTTGAGTTTTTTATATTACAGTTAGTCAAATCAGGTGCAAATTTACTAAAATAAATTTATACGGAGTATAAAAATTAGTTAAATAACCTGAATTCACCTCACTCACGCTATTATACCAACAAGCATATAAAAATGTCTGACAAATGATTTTTTATATCGGAAATGATGTAATCTGAAAAAATAATTGTATTTTTGCCTTCGCATAATTGGAAAGAACAAAAACCCGAGTCATGAAACAGACAGAACGAATAGAACGTATGGAGCAGAATCTTGAGCGTGTCACAAATGCGCTAAGAGTGTTGAACGATGCCCTTGACGAGTATGAGGCCGCACAAGACGCGCTCCAAGAACTTGACACCTACTATGGTAGTGACACTTGGAAACAGGACTTTGCCGACGATGAGCAAGGCAAGTTCCCCAATACCCTGAAACGAGGTGTCCTTTCCGAAGATGCCATCTGGAATGTGCTGGAGGACTATCGCGCCCTGAAAGAAAGACTGGATATGCTTAATGCCTAATTTAACGTGAGTTCGACGACTTGCTTTAGCTTGGTGAGCCTTTGCGAACAATTTATTCAGTTGTATATTGTTGACTATCATGTGGTTGAAAGAGCTCTGAAGGAGCGATACCTAATAGGGCAGTCCGTTAGGGCTGTTATATTTG
>ODAI010412613.1_pt1 | contig 18672 bp, 22 predicted proteins | sample 1539321 | NCBI WGS metagenome assembly ODAI01 (sample SAMN02144231, study PRJEB22623) | gut metagenome | biome: sheep rumen | host: Ovis aries | place: New Zealand
CGGCGGCGGGGCTTTTTGCCGCCGACGAGCCAATGACGGCGGCAAAGTTTATCGCATTCCAGTCCGCCTACACGGCTTTCAATACCTCCCTCGCCGCCGTGATTCCCGTTATTGAGGAAATGTCCGTCATTTTTCCGATTTTGGAGAATTTAAAACCCGTCCTTGAAACCACGCCCGAAAGCGGCGAGGAAAAAATCGAAGCCGATGTTCTCTCGGGGACGCTCGAAGTAAAGAACCTGACCTTTTCCTACCGGGAGGACACGCCCAATGTCTTAAACGACGTGAGCTTTCGCATTGCGGCAGGGGAGCACGTTGCCATCGTGGGTAAATCCGGCTGCGGAAAGTCCACCCTTATCCGCTTGCTCTTGGGCTTTGAATCCCCAAAAAGCGGCGCGGTGTATTACGACGGGCAGGATCTCTCCGAACTCTCCCTCCCTTCGGTACGCTCCCAGCTCGGCGTGGTGCTGCAGAACGGGCAGCTTATGACGGGGGACATCCTTCACAACATCATCGGCACCAACGACCTCACGTTGGACGATGCTTGGGCGGCGGCGGAAGCGGCGGGAGTCGCCGACGACATCCGCGAGATGCCCATGCAGATGAACACAATCGTCAGCGAGGGCTCGACAAACATCTCCGGCGGGCAGCGGCAGCGCATACTTATCGCTCGCGCCCTTGCCATGAAACCTTCCATAATAATCTGCGACGAAGCGACAAGTGCCCTTGACAACCGCACCCAGGCCATCGTGACAAGGAGCCTTGACCGTTTGAAAGCGACGCGCATCGTGGTGGCGCATCGTCTTTCCACCATTCGCCACGCCGACCGCATCATCGTCCTTGACGGAGGCCGCATCGCCGAAAGCGGAACCTTTGACGAGCTGACGGCGAAGGGAGGTCTCTTTGCCTCCTTCGTGAAGCGGCAAGTGGCGTAAAGCGGGCAACATTCGACATTCATTAAAGGGGATTATTCTATTGGGCGGCCTGAACCATCTTAATGGTCTATCATCGGATTTGCTTTTTGACACGCTCTACCGCAAATATTTCCGGCGCATCTACAACTACGCCTATATGCGGCTCCTAAACCGCGAGGCGGCGGAGGACGCGGCGCAGGAGGTGTTTCTTGCCGCGCTTACGCACATTGAAAGTTTCGACCTCTCGCGAAGTGATGGCGCGGCGTGGCTATCAAAAATTGCGGCAAATATTGTGACGGACTTGCAAAAGCGGGCGCGAAACTACCGTGAAATCAGCGTCGGAGATGTGCCGGAAACAGCCGTTGAAGATGATTTTGACGATGAGGGGACGTTCAAGAGTCCGGTCAATCGCAGGACGGCACGGATACTCCAAAAGCTCACGGACGACGAGCGGAACTTTCTCGCGCTTCGCTATGAAATGGAGCTGATGAACGAGGAAATTGCCGTTAGCATGGGAATCAGCATAAACGCGGTAAGCCATCGCTACAGTCGTTTGCTGGAAAAGTGCCGTCGCCTCGACAATGAAGCGTGACCGAAAAATTTTTCCAAAAAAATTTTGCTGTAGCGGCATTTTCTTGAGGGCTATCTTGTATATATAAATAGGGACGCAAACAAGGGGGTGAGGTACGGTGGCAGGCACAGACGAACGAAACTCCATCGAGGAAATGGACAGATTGTTCCGTACGGCAGATTTTGCCGCCGAAGACGAAAATTTGGAAAAGCGGCTGCGAAAGAGCATACTCGGACGATTGGCGGCGAGAGCAAATGCGGCGCGTCCCACATCTTTTTTTTCATGCCCGCCAACGGAGCTTGAGGAGGAACGCGAACTTGAGAGCGAGGAGCTTTTAGATCTTGCGGCGGCAGGTACGGGGGAAGACGGCACGGCGGCGCAGTCGGCGATACGGAAGATTTTTGGACAGTGATTTTTGAGGAGGCTTCAATATGGCAAACATCAACAAAAACGAACTGACGAAAGAGCAAATCGAAAAGGCGATGGCCTGCGAGACCGCCGAGGAACTCATGGCGGTGGCAAAAGCCGAGGGCATTACGCTCACGAAGGACGAGGCCGAGGCGTATATGGCGGAAATGACCGACTTCGAGTTGGACGAAAAGATGCTTAAGAAAGCGGCGGGCGGAGGCAACGGCGAATGTTGGACACAGGGTTTTGATTGATACAGTTGTATATCTGTGGTGTATGGCGGTAGCCCCACACGCAAAGCGTTATGTTACCGCATGATGCATGGGAGGTTTTCAAAATGGCAAACATCAACAAAAACGAACTGACGAAAGAGCAAATCGAAAAGGCGATGGCCTGCGAGACCGCAGAGGAACTGATGGCGGCGGCAAAGGCAGAGGGCGTCGAGCTCACGAAGGATGAGGCCGAGGCGTACATGGCGGAGCTGGCCGACTTCGAGCTGGACGACGCGACGCTTACACAGGCGGCGGGCGGCGGTTTTTCGCAATGGTCGGGTTGTCTCACTGTTCGCAAATAAGAACAGATACTGCTATCACATTGGATATTTCAAAGGGAGGTTTTCAAAATGGCAAACATCAACAAGAACGAACTGACGAAGGAGCAGATCGAAAAGGCGATGGCGTGCGAGACCGCCGAGGAGCTGATGGCGGCGGCGAAAGCCGAGGGCTATGAGCTGACGAAGGACGAGGCGGAGGCGTACATGGCGGAGCTGGCCGACTTCGAGCTGGACGAAGAAATGCTCAGGAACGCCGCTGGCGGCGGGTATTTCCGAGACGTTTATCAAGGCACGAAAAAGACAATAAGGGGCGTAGCCACTGTAATACAAGATAACGTTTAAGATTCTGATTTATGGAGGTTTTTCCACATGGCAAATATCAACGTCAACGAACTGACGAAGGAGCAAATCGAAAAGGCGATGGCCTGCGAGACCGCCGAGGAGCTGATGGAGGTGGCAAAGGTCGAGGGGGTTACGCTCACTAAGGACGAGGCCGAGGCGTATATGGCGGAACTTGCCGACTTCGAGCTGGATGAGGCGACGATGAAACAGGTGGCCGGAGGTTATTGCCATCGTACCTCGCCGTGCGGCAAGGTATTTTCCTAAACAAAACGGAGGTTTTCAAAATGGCAAACATCAACATGAACGAACTGACGAAAGAGCAAATCGAAAAGGCGATGGCCTGCGAAACCGCCGAGGAGCTGATTGCGGCGGCGAAAGCCGAGGGGCTGGAGCTGACGAAGGAGGAGGCCGAGGCGTACATGGCGGAGCTGGCCGACTTCGAGCTGGACGACGATGCGCTGAAAAACGCGGCGGGAGGTGTAGGTGCCTGCTACGCTGTAAATGGTTGTTTTAACAAGTGCCTTGTTGTAGATGTAAATAAATGAGAGAACAAATTTTAATGCAAAGGAGATGTTTCCTATGGCAAAAATCAACAAGAACGAACTGACGAAAGAGCAAATCGAAAAGGCGATGGCGTGCGAAACCGCCGAGGAGCTGATGGCGGCGGCGAAGGCCGAGGGGCTGGAGCTGACGAAGGAGGAGGCCGAGGCGTACATGGCGGAGCTTGCCGACTTCGAGCTGGACGACGTGGCGCTGAAACAGGCGGCGGGCGGGAGAAAGGGAGGCGGTGGATTTGGATGCCATACACGCAATACATACCACTGACAAGAACCCGTGAACAAAAGAACTAGGGAGAGTATATGAGAGCAAGCACTTATGAAATTATTTTGCCGCTCATAGACGGGAGCGAGGAAATCAAGGACAGGGCGCTGCTCGTGAACGGCCTTTATTCCTCGTTTGACGTAGTGGCAAAAGAGGACGCGGACAAATTCGCGGCGGGAGACTTTGCCGCGCTTCCCGCCGCGCTTCGCGAGTGGCTGCTCCTCAGGGGGCATATCACGCGAAAGAGCGAGGCGGAGGAAATCGCCGACCTGAAGCTGATCGGTCGCGTTTATCGGATGATTCCGGCGCGCTCCGGCATCGGCATCATCATCATGCCCACCTACGACTGCAATTTCCGCTGCCCCTACTGCTACGAGCAGCACCGCCTGAAAAACGGGCAGGAGTGGCTGGACGCCACTATGAGCCATGAGATGATGGAGGCGGTATTTGCCGCCGTAGAGCACTACCAAGCCCGCGGCTACGGCGTGGGTCGTTGCACGTTCTACGGCGGCGAGCCGTTCCTTGCCAAAAACATCGCCGTCGTGCGGGAAATCGCCGAGCGTTGCAAAAAGCTCGGCCTTGCCATGGACGCGGTCACCAACGGCTATGACCTTGAAGCGTACCTTGACTTTCTCGAAGAATACGACTGCAAATACCTGCAAGTGACGGTGGACGGCGTGGGCGAGGCCAACGACCGGCGGAGAATCCACAAGGACGGCGTCCCCACCTACGACCGCATATTGAAGAACGTAGAGCTTGCGCTCCGGCGCGGCATCAGCATCAACTTGCGGGTGAACGTGGGGCGCGAGAATATTTCCGGCATCGGGGCGCTCGTCGAAGACTTGCGGGCGCGGGGATTTCTTGAAAAGGAAGAGGCACGCGCCGCCGAAGCGAAAAAATTGCAGGGCACGGACAAAAAAACCGGGCGCGGGGAATTTTCCTATTATTTCAAGGCGACCAACGATGACAAACACCCCGAAAACAACATCCGCGAGCAGGACATTATTGACGAGCTGATGAGAAACGGCTTCACCGCCTTGGAAGCGATCAAGCTGCAGAGCCAGTACAGCGTACCGGAGCGGGCGCTGCGGCAGCTTTTCACGAAGGAGGAGATGCCGCATCCTTCCCCGGCATACTGCGGCTCGGAGCAGGGGATGTTCGTCATCGATCCCTTCGGGCGGCTCTACGCCTGCTGGGATCAGGTGGGACTCGAAAATGCCGCCGTAGGCTTCGCCGACGAGCAGTCGGGGCGTTTCCTGATGAACTTTGCCAAGGCCAAATGGCGCACCCGCACTTCGGATCTCCTGCCCGCCTGTGAGACCTGCCCCTATGTGTTCATTTGCCGGGGCGGCTGCGCTTCCCGCGCCTTTGCCAGCCACGGGAGCTATTTCCGGGAATACTGCGGCGAGGCCAAGGAAATCTTCGCCTTTGTGGCTTCCCGGGTGGCGGGGGAGACCTGGGCGAAGAACCACGAGAGCGAGCTTTCCCTCTCTCTGGCTGGCCCTCTCTCCCGCCTGACGGAGGCGGAGCGCAGGACGCTTACAGAGTCCCGCAGCCAGAAGGAAATCTTTGATTGCCTCAAGGCGGCGGGACTTTGGGAGGAAAGCAGGAAATAAAAGCTCCGGTGACAGTTCCGTAACGGGAGGTTTCCTGCTCGCCCGGTCAAGTGCTTTGCAAAATGCGGGCCGCAGGGAAGAAAAAAGCCGACGGCTGACGGCATCACAAGGCGGAATTTGCGCCGTAAGACATAAATGCCGCCTTTGAAGCATAAATCATATTATTGAGCAAAGGGAGAAAATTACAATGAACACCAATGGCAAAGAAATCTCTAAGGAAATTATCGCCAAGGCAGTGGAGTGTGAAACCCCCGAAGAGCTGATGGAGCTGGCGGAAAGCGAGGGCATCGAACTGACGAAGGATGAGGCCGAGGCGTACATCTCGGAGCTGGCGGACGCGGAGCTCACCGACGCGGAGCTGCAGCAGGTGGCGGGCGGCGATGATGAATGCAAAGGCTACTGGAAAGGATGCTATGGTCATTGCCCCCAGGTTAAACAGACGGGCGGCATATTTTAACAATAATGAGGTGTTTACAATGGCAAACATTAACATGAACGAACTCACCAAAGAGCAAATCGAAAAGGCAATGGGCTGTGAGACAGCCGAGGAACTGATGGCGGTGGCGAAGGCCGAGGGAATCGAGATGACAAAGGAGGAGGCCGAGGCGTATCTGGCGGAGCTTTCCGACTTCGAGCTGGACGATGCGACGCTAAATAATGCGGCGGGCGGCGGAAGGCATAGACCCCATCTTTGCCCTGGCAAAAAATCGAAAACTTCCTATTTATGATGTCATATTCGTTACAGAGCAGAAAAGGAGAGGATTTTACAATGGCAAACATTAACATGAACGAACTCACCAAAGAGCAAATCGAAAAGGCAATGGGCTGCGAGACAGCCGAGGAACTGATGGCGGCGGCGAAGGCCGAGGGAATCGAGCTGACAAAGGAGGAGGCCGAGGCGTATCTGGCGGAGCTTTCCGACTTTGAGCTGGACGAGGCCACACTGAGGAATGCGGCGGGGGGCGAAGGCTGTTACACCCAAACGTGCACCTGCAGGTTTGAGGGCAAAAAGTTCCACATAGGCTGATAATCGTAGCCGATGGAGAAGTACGCTTTTGGGGGATAGATAGCTTATGAAGGTACAGGAACTTCCGGCCAAGGCGTTTCTTGCCCACCTGCGCCGTCATCCGCTCCCCGAGATCATGGACGAGGCATGCGATGCCGCCTTGTCTGCCGTTCTCGGGGAATATGGCGGCACCATTACTCACGGGGCGGGACTTGAGGTGCGCCTGGGGGAGGATGCGCGGTATGTTGATTTTATCATGTCCATCGACCATGATGATATTCCCCATGTTGAGGCGCTTTGGTATGAGATTGACTATGGGGAATTCAAAAAAGCCCACGAGACGGGAACAAAGATCATGCCCTGCCTGTTTGCCAATACCGATTTCGGCAAGGACAGCAAGGAGAAATGGGATGAATTCCTGCCGGTTTTTTTAGGCGAGGAGCGGGCTAGACGCCTGCGCCCCGCCTTTGATCGGGTGCTGGAGCATCTGCCGGAGGGGGCGTACCCCAAGCAGGTGGGCACCATGACGAGCCGGGGGGAGCTCCACATCATGCGCCTGGTGATTATATTCCCGGACTGGGATTCCATTCCCGAGGGACTTGTCGCCATTGGCTGGCAGGGGAACCCCGCAGGTCTCTGTGCTGCGTTCGAGCCATGGAGACAGACAGAACGTATCGCCGTCAATATCGACTTAGGCGAGAAGGGGGTACTGCCGAAAATCGGCATCGAGGTCTTTTCTCGCTGGCGGCATCCGCTGCTTGTGGATAAAGCCATCGCCCGTCTCGCGGATGCCGGGCTGTGCCTGCCGTCAAAAGCGGAGGCGCTTCGCCGCTGGATTCGGATTCGACCCGACGGCGACCCGTTTATCCAGACGCTGATTGCTTATTTCAAGCTGAACTACAAGGACGGTAAAATCACCGAGGCGAAAGCGTATTTGGAGCAATCGCCCTACGTCCACCATCACTATTTTGATGCCTATGAGCGTCCCGTCTATGTGGAAATTATGGTGGCGAACCGGGAAAATACTCTTCCCATAGGCACGGCAATGAAGTGGCTCTACGAGTGCGCGGAAAACCGCATAGGCGAAGTGCGTTTTACGGGGGACGTTACGCGATACGAACACCTTGACCGGCTGCTTAAGGAATGTAAACAAGAGAGCGACAACGAAGCAGGAAAAATCCGCGCCGTAGTGGAAATTACCAAGAGAGTATCGCCGACGTGGCTTGAGAAGATAATCGCCGAGGGTGCGAAGGGCTTTATCGTTGATATCAACGGCGAAGCAGCAGCCGATGAATCGGCTCTTTGGACGCTGAAAACCCTTCGTAACAAAGGAGGCAAAAATGTGCGGGCAAGATGGTTCATGCACTGCGGCAATGCCGAAAAACTGCCTCGGGTGATACGTCTTGCGGAAAAATCAGTCGTCGGGGAACTGATTATAACCGGCATGAAACCGGCGAAAAACAAAGAAATACCGACCCGCGAACAAATGCTTCAAGCGGCGGAGACGATAAAAAAGTGGCGAGAGAATCATCAAAAAACCGACGGCAACACGGAAAACAATGCCGTGCCGACGGCTTCCCCGGATGGCATGGCGCTGACGGTCGATAGCTGTTTCTCCCCGCTCCGCGCAATTTTAGCGGGCAAAGACCCGAAGAAAAACGGCAATCGCGGCATCGAGCGGGGCTGCACGGCGGGAAGGGATCATTTTTGCGTCCTGCCGTCGGGAAAAGTTACGCCCTGCCTGCATCTTGACTGCGCGGAGGACTGCGGCAGTCTTGCCGCATATTGGGACGAATTGCCCACGCTGAAAAAACTGCGCGACAATGATAACCGCGCCGAAAGTTGCAAGGCTTGCGCCTACAGGCGGCGTTGCTTGCCATGCCCTGCAATATCGGCATGTCCCGTCGGCGCGGAAGAATAATGAAAAAGGAGAGAATTTTCATGGCAAAAGAATTTACTCAGACAACCTCCGAAAGGCCGGGCGGCTGGACCGTCTGGCAGGTGACGGGGCGAATTGATGTGGCAACCTCCGATGATACCTATGCCAAGGGCGAGGAAATCGTGAAGGCCAAGGAGAAAATCGCCCTTGATATGTCGGAGCTGGAGTATATCTCAAGCGCGGGGCTTCGCGTTATTTTGCGCCTCAACAAATTGGCCAAGAAATCCGGGCATGAGTTCACCGTCTGCGGGGCAAACGGCATGGTGAAGTCCGTTTTGGAAGACAGCGGCATGGACGTACTCTTAAAGGCGAAAGAATCGTTGGATGAGCTGTCGTGACGTGAGGAGAAAACATGGAGCATTCCGATAATGCCGCAAACATAAGAATTCCGGTCGGCGAGGACTGGCGGCGCTATGACGCTGAATTGGAATTTTACGAACGCATCAAGGAGGATATTCTCCAAGATGCCGAAGAGGCGGGAATGTCCCCGAAGCAGGAGTTTAAGCTGGAGCTTGGCATTGAGGAAATTGCTGTCAATATCATCAGCTACGCTTACAAAGATCCCGGCTATATGTTTATCCGAACGAAGTCCGACGGCCGGCATTTTCGCCTTGAATTCGTCGATCACGGGGTGCCTTTCGACCCTCTGGTCCAAGCCATGAAACATGGGGAGATTCCCACCGACGACCAGGACGAAGGAGGCTACGGCATTTTCCTCGTGAAAAAGAATTTTTCTTCCGTTCTATATCGGCATGAGGAAATGTTCGGCAAAACGGCGAACCACCTCATAATGGAATTGCCCCTGTCATAAAAGTTTCTGCGGGCAAACGGAAGGATTAAGGATTATCATGGATAAATCGGCAAAGGGTTGGGGATTACAAAATTTTTTTAAGAAAAGAAGATACGGCATAAGGAAACAAGTGCAACGGCTCATCTTCATCTGCAGTATCGTGGCTTTCTTCACGGTGAGCGTCATTGCCTTGGCCGGAATGTTTACGGCACGGCAAAACTCCATAACGGACGGCAACCAAATGGGCGAACTCGCCGCCGGGATTGCCGCCGACAAATTGAAAAATGCAGAAGAGCGGCGTCTTGCGCTCTTGACTCGCGAACAGACCAAGGAAATTCACTTGCAACTTCAGCGAATCGAAGATCGCGTGATGCTTTTGTCCGGCTGGGTGAGTTATATACTGGACAATCCCCATGAGTATTCGCCGCAACCTATTTCTTTCCCCCGGGCGGAAAATGTCGGCACAATTACGGCACAACTTGAACTTGCCCCCGATGCCGATTATGGCAAGCTGAAGGATTCCATAGAACTTGCCGCCAACGCCCAGACGTTAATGGTTCGTTTGTCGGACATCACCGGCGAGGGAACGGTTGTCGCCCTCGGCTCCGAGGAAGGATTTTACTTTTCCGCCGACGATGAATCGGACAAGCATCTTACGGCCGACGGTCGGCCGATACCTTATGACGCAAGAACCAGACCTTGGTACAAAACGGCCAAAGCGGCGGGGACGTTGGTGTTTACCGGCGTGTACAACGATATGTACAGCGGCAAATTGCGCTTAGGTTGCGCCATGCCCTACTACAAAAACGGCGAATTCGGCGGGGTGGCGGATATTGCCTTCTACTTGGAAGAAATTGGTGAAGCTGTTTTACATTCCGAAACCGACACTTGCTTCGTCGTTGACGACAGCGGGCGGCTGCTTTTCCTTAAGGACGATACCGGCATCTTTTCCGATATTACAATCGGGCAAACAAATATGCTCGATTTCGACAATAACGAATTAACCGACATTGTAAAGGCGATGATTGCCAAAGAGGACGGCATAAAATCCGTTTCCATTGACGGCAAGGACTACATCATCGCTTTTTCGCCCATTCCCGAAGTCGGCTGGAGTTTTGCCGCCGCCCTTGATGCTGCGGAAATTGTCAATACCCAAGAAACGGCGCGGCAGGAAGTTTTGGCCATCGCCAAAAAAAATGTTGACGATATGGACACTTTTATATCGCGCTTAATCGTTTTAATGATTATCGCGATTGTCATTTCCGTGTGGGCGCTTCGTAAAATCGGCTATGGCTTGGGCGGTCGCTTTGCCGAGCCGATTTTGGAACTGTCGGACGGCGTTCGCGAAATTGCCAGCGGCAACCTTGACAAGAAGCTTGATATAACAACGGGCGACGAGATAGAGCATTTGGCGGTCTGCTTCAACGCCATGACGGACGAGCTGAAAGCATATATCGACAATTTGTCGCGGGTGACGGCGGAAAAGGAACGGGCGGCCGCCGAAATTTCCGTTGCCCACAACATTCAGGTGGGGGCGTTGCCGCAGGATTTTTTGACGGATCGCAAAGAATTTGAAATCTATGCGACCATGGATGCCGCCAAGGGAGTGGGCGGTGATTTTTACGACTTTTACATGACGGACGAAAATCATCTCGCGGTGACCATCGCCGATGTGTCGGGCAAAGGCGTACCGGCGGCTCTCTACATGATGCGCGCCAAAACGACGCTTAAAAATCTTGTGACAATGGCAAATAATCCCGACGACTTTGCCGCCGTTATGACGCTGGCAAACCAAGAGCTGTGCCGGGAGAACGAGACGATGATGTTTGTCACGGTCTTTTTCGCCCAGCTTGATTTGACAACCGGCGAGCTTATCTACGTAAATGCCGGACACAATCCACCGGTTTTAAGTGAAAACGGCAACTTCCGCTATCTGACCCAAAAGAAGAAGCACATGATGCTCGGCGTGAACGAGGATGCTATGTACGAGGCGCACCGCCTTACCATCTCCCCCGGCGATATGCTCTTTCTCTACACGGACGGCGTGACGGAGGCTATGGACAGCGACAAGAACCTTTATTCGGAGGATCGGCTGGAAAAAACAATAAACAACGTGGGCGTCAGCCTTTCCGTGCAGGAAATCCTCGCCAATGTGCGAAAGGATATAGATGCTCACGCAAATGGTGCGGAGCAATCTGACGACATCACCATGCTGGGCGTGAAATTTTTTGGTAAAACAAATGTTTAAGGAGTGCTGTAGCAATGAAATTGAACATCAAAAAGAAACTGATTGCGGCTTCCCTTGCCGGTATGACAGCGTTTGGCGCGGGAGCATACGCTTCTCACGCTGATGCCGCCAAAGCAGATCGCGAATGCATAGCGCAAGTCGCGCTTCTGCAATCTTTGGCGCAGGGCTATTTCGGCGGCACGATTACCGCCGGGGAACTTCGCACCATGGGCGATACGGGCATCGGCACCTTTGAGGGCTTGAACGGCGAGATGATTGTTTTGGACGGCAAGGTGTATCAGGCGTTTGGCGACGGGCGTGTGGCAGTTTGCCCCGACAATACGATTATCCCTTTTGCCAACGTGACGTTTTTCGACAAGGATATTGCCGTCAAGCTAAACAACATCAAGGACAAAGCGGCCTTGGAAGCGGCGCTGAATGCGGCTGTCCAAGAACACGGGGTCAACAGCTTTTACATGGTGAAACTGCCCGCCGAATTTTCCTCCATCCTGTTCCGCAGTGAATACGGCAGTCACGAGCCTTATCCTACTTTGGTGGACGCGCTGAAGGAAAAGCAAACGGAATTTACCGAGAAAAATATCAAAGGAACTTTGGTGGGGCTGTACTGCCCGAACTATATGGGAGAACTAAACTCCGTCGGCTGGCACTTTCACTTCATCTCGGAGGACAAAAAGAAAGGCGGGCATATTTTGGAGCTTTCCCTGAAAGACGGCACGGCATATCTCGACCAAACGGACAAATTCACCGTGATGCTGCATGATGAAAAAAAATTCCATGAACTAAACCTTGCCAAGGATATGCGAGCCGACATAAGAAGCGCGGAGCAGGATACCAAAGGAAAGCTCGCAAAGTGAAACAATCGGGGAAATGATGACGATGAAAAAGAATTTTCCCATTTCCGTTTCCCGTCGCGATTTTGTGAAACTCACGGGACTTGCGGCGGTGGGATTGGTTATGGACAACGGCAATTTGCCGAAAGCTGAGGCAAAGACATCTGATATGGCGTACGGGGAGAAGAAACTCCCCGTACTCTATGATGTCGATGTTTGCGTGGTAGGCGGTGGGCCGTCCGGCACTGCGGCAGCCGTGAACGCGGCAAAAAAAGGCGCAAAAACCGTTTTGGTAGAGCGCGGGGTTGCCTTAGGTGGACTGGCGATTTTGGGTTGCGTCTATCCGTTTATGGATACCCATGCGCCGGACAGCGATACGCCTTATGTGGCTGAGGTGAAAGCACGTTTAAGAAAGCATGGGATTGAGCCGTATGACGGTGTGACGCAGCAAACGTGGCATAATCCCGAAACGCTTGCCCTTATCTATGATGAAATGTGCGCCGAGGCAAATGTGGAAATTCTCTATCAAACCGTCTTGGTGGACACGATAAAGACATAAGGAAAAATCACGGCGGCTGTCGTGCAGACCATCGCCGGCCTCTGCGCCATAAAAGCCAAGACATTTGTGGACGCTACAGGGGATGCCTATCTTGCCCGCTCGGCAGGCGCTCATTATGAGTGCGGTTACGAAAAGACGGGGAACAATCAGCCGTTGTCCTTCCGCTTTGAAATGGGCGGCATTGACATAGACAGGCTTTATCGGCACGTTGCCATAGAGCTTAACGAGGACTGGTGCAAGTCCAAGCCGCCTTATTTTGAAATTGCCGAAGCCATGCACAGAAAACAGCGCTACAAGTTGGAAGAACTTATGGCGCAGGGTGTGGCAAGCGGGGAACTGACGCAGGAAGAAGCGGAATACATGCAGGGCTATACCATCATCGGCAAAAATGGTGTCATGAGCATGAACTGCCCGGAAATACCCGTGCGCTTTTCCGCCACAGACCCTGTTTCCTACAGCAAGGCCGTCACCTTCGGGCGGAGAATGATGCACAATATCGCCGATTATTTGGTGCGTCATTTGCCGGGATTTGAAAACGCCTTTATCAGCCGCGAGGCCGCCATGCTGGGAGCCAGAGAGTCATGGCGCATCAAGGGCAAGTATTATTTGGTGGAGGACGACTATCACAATCAAAGCCGTTTTTCCGATGCCGTTTGCCGCACGGCATGGTTCATTGATGCACACGGCGAAAAAGTATCGGAGAAACTTCCCAAGGGCGGTTTCTATGAAATTCCCTATCGTTCCTTGGTAACGGACGAGATTAAAAATCTTATCGTGGCAGGACGCTCTATAAGCGCCAGCTTTATCCTACAAGCATCCATGCGCATCCAGCCGACGTGCATGAGCATCGGCGAAGCGGCGGGCATTGCGGCGGCATGGGGCATAGCGCATAACATAAATCCCAACGACATAAAGTGGGAGAAATTGCCGCAAAATGAGCGAAGCTATGTAAGCGCGGGGTAAATTTCGGCAAGCAAGGATACGATATATTGTGGTTGGTTTGGTTTCCCCGGTCTTTCGGGAGGGGATGTCAAACCAACCACAAAACAATTGCCGTTTACTGTAAATTGTTTTAGGAGACTTTTGCAATGAAAAAAATTTTCTCTTGTTACCCTTGGCTTGAATTTGGGTGCCAAAGAATATGATTTGCTTTTTATTATTCAAAACAAGGCTGCTTGGGAAAGATTTATTTCGGGAAATATAAAATTCGGGACGGAAGTTTCCGCGCAGGCAAGCGACGGAGTGAACGGCGACACTTTTGCCGATGCGACGATTGTGGCGAACGGGGTTTGAGTTTATCAACTGGACAAAAAAGGCTTGGCGGTTGAATTTTCGTTGAAGGGCGCGAGGATTTCGCCGTTCCGAACGCTTAATTAAAGTGAGGGCCGCCGCGTTGACGGATATTTTCAAAAAACTTTACGAGAACAATTATCCCATCGAAAAGATACGATTGGTAGACGAATATGATGCGGATGACGAAAAATCTATGCGCGATAATAATTCTTCGTGCTTTAATGGGGCGGCGACTGGGAAGACCGCAAAGACTATCAGCATTTTGAAATTCCAACGTCGTTGGTGGATATTTTGTATCCCGACAACAAATAATAAGCGGGACGATTTACGGCGAAAATGTGAAGAAGAATTAGGTACTACAATAGAGAGGTATTATAACGATGAGAAAAATAGAGCGGTTCTTGGCGACCTTGTGCTTGGCGGCGGTTATGCTCTTGCCGGTGGGCATTGCCTCTGCGGGACATTTGGAAGATATATTGGCGAGGGGGACAATCCGCATTGGTACGACGGGCGACTACATCCCCATGTCGTACCTCAATCCCCAAACGGGAGAGTATGAGGGAATTGATGCGGAGCTGTCAAAACTCATCGCCGCTTCCTTGGGCGTGAAAATCGAATATGTGCCGACCACCTGGCCGACCCTCACCGCCGATACACTTGCCGGAAAATTCGACATTGCCCTTTGCGGCATATCGCGCAATTATGCCCGGGCAAAGACGATGGCCATGTCCGATGCCTACGGCGAAGGAATTTTCGGCAAAACAATCCTTTGCCGCAAGACCGATGCCAAAAAGTTCAAAACCATAAGCGACTTGAACCGCCCCGAAGTCCGCATTATGATAAACCCCGGCGGCACCAACGAGAAATTCGCCCGCGCCAATCTGACAAAGGCAAAGCTCATTGTGCATAATGAAAATGCCGATATTCCAAGGCAGATTGCCGAGGGCAAGGCTGACATCATGATTACGGAAACGGTGGAGGCGGCTCAATACATAAGAAAGGACTCTCGCCTTGCCGCGCCGCTCATAAACGCCCCCTTTACCCGCCATTCCTGCGGCATTTTGATGGAAAAAGGTGATCAGGAATGGCTGAACTACATCAACTTCGTCCTGGCGGAACTCCGCATGGACGGCACGATGGCACAACTTGAGACGAAATATCTGAAATAACATAAGCCGGATGAAAACCAATGGAGCCGTTTTTTCGTGAATATAAAGTGTAAGGAACTGGGCAAAAATAATCATTGCATAATGCGCAGGATAAATTCGCCACAGCGAGGCGAAGGAGCGAGACGTAGTGGTGCTACGTCGAGCGACGACAACGAAGCTGTGGCGAATTTAGACAAGCAGAATGCATTGATTATTTGCGCACAGTTCCTAAGGGAGCGTTTATTATGAAACACAAAAAAATTTGCGCCGCGTTGATGGCGGCGATGATCGGGATCGGCACCATGGCGGCATCTCCCGCCTCCGAGGCAGCATCGCGGGAGGAGATTGCCAAAATCTCCGTGAACAAACAGGGTACGAACTTCAAATATTGGAACAAGGACGCAGCCTCTTATAAGGCACTTACCGGATATGTGAAGGACATTACGGACAAGCGCAGCAAAAATTTTATCCCCGTCGAGGACAGAATTGCGGTATTTGATGTTGACGGCACTTTAGCTTGCGAAACGGCACCATTTTGCTTTGACTTTATGATGTTCATTCATCGTGCGCTTGACGATTCCAATTATACGGCTTCAGCACAGGATAGAGAAAATGCCGAAGCAGTCAAGAACGCAATTTACAATCACAAAATGACTAACGATGTACGCAGAAAGCATTGTCTTTCAAATGCGTCGGTTTTTGCCGGAATGACACCCGCTGAATACGCTGATTATACGAAGAATTATTTCAACACGCCGGTTGAAGGTTTCACAAATTTGAAAGTCGGAGAGATTTTCTATTTGCCGATGGTTGAAGTGGTTTCCTATTTGAGAGCAAACGATTTTAAAATTTTCCTTGTATCCGGTGCGGAAAGAGAATATACAAGAATTTTGGCAGAAGTCCTTGCCGTTGATAGTGACAATATAATCGGAACGGATTACAGCTATGTTGCAGAGAATCAAGGCGACAAGGACGGCATGGACTACGTTTATAAGGTTACCGATAAATTAGTTCGCGGTGATTTCGTCAGTAAGAATATCAACACCAATAAGGTTAATTTGATCGCTCGTGAAATTGGCAAGCAGCCGATTTTGGCATTTGGTAACTCAAGCGGCGATTACAGTATGTTCAATTACACTTCAACGAATCCAAAATATAAAACAAAAATCTTTGCCTTGCTCTGTGATGACATTGAAAGAGAATTTGGCAAAACTTCAAGTGCGGAAAAAATGAAAAAAGCCGCTGATGAGAACGGCTGGATTGCAGTTTCAATGAAAAATGATTTCAAGACGATTTATGGCGATAACGTGGCCCGTGTTGATCAATGACGGAATTTACGGTATCTTGATATGAGCTTATTTGTACGCCGAAAAGCGGATTATAAGTCCGCCTCCGAATATTTGGAGCATCATTATGAAATACTGGAGACCATAGGGGCATTGCCGCTTGCAGACGAGCCTTTCGTATCGCTTTGGCAAGAAGGCAGCGGACGAGAAGCGCTCATAATTTTGGCGGACGAGATGAAGCTTCCCGCTTATCGTTGGTCTTGGGATAATATGGGAGCCATCTCCATTTCCTTCGCGCAAACGATGGGCGGGAGGCTTCCCGTCATATCGACGCAAAGCCACAAGGATTTTCGGCAGATGGACGCACTAATAAACGGAAGGGAAGAGGCGAGAGAACTTCCGCTCACGGTAAATGCGTTTGCTATGGAGGCGCGAGCGAAGAGCATTTTTCGCCATCGTGTTTTGCTCCTTAACCGCGCCCCCTACAGCAATGTTTCCGCAGAAAAGTTGGAGCTTTCCGAAGAAGACTGGCTGGAACGATCCCATAAACTCCGGCTCCGCCACGAGTGCGCTCACTATGAGACCCTGCGTCTGCTCTCCGGCATGAAGAACCACGCCCACGATGAAATCCTCGCCGATGCCTTGGGGCAGATTGCCGCTTTCGGCGATTTTAGTGCCGAGCGGCAAAGGCTTTTCTTCGGTTTGAAGCGAGGAAAAAACACTTGCCATGGCAGACTTTCCTTCTATTGCCAACAGATCATGCCCGAAGAGCGGGAAAAAGTTTATCGAGCGGTAGATGCGGCTCTGGATTCCATAGAGGAGCAGTTGGCTTCTTTGCTGGCAAAAAATGTGGATGAACTTGAGATTTTTATGGCATTGGCGGGAACGAGCATCGCGGAGCGGATGCTTTAGAAGATGATTTATGAACGAAACAGGAGGTACCAGTAGAATGAATATGTTAAATGCGAAGAAACGGAGCATCATTGCCATTCTTTCCGCATGTACGTTGGCTCCCATCATGCCGGCATATACGCCGATGGTTGCCGCAAACATAGTTTCGGCAGCGGAAATGGAACAAGTACAGGGCATTGATTATCTAGTCTTGGTGAACAAAACCCATAAACTCCCTGACGATTATGAGGCAAATGTCCCTCTCATTACAGCAAAAAATTCCATGGGGCGTGAGTTCCAAATCGAGCGTGAAACCTACGCTCATTTTGTGCAGTTGCGTGATGCTTTGCTGAAACAGGGCATACAGATTGAGTTGGACTCCGTTTATCGGAGTGTCGCCCGCCAGCAAGAGATAGTCAAAGAATTTACCGAAAAATACGGAACGGATTATGTCAGGCAGTATGTGGCAGTCCCCGGCTATTCCGAGCACCATACGGGACTCGCGGTGGATATTTGCCTGATGGTGGACGGCAAGGTGATTGATGATAACGACGAGATGATTGCGCAGAAGGAAATCTTCGCCAAAATCCATCCCTTGCTTGCCGATTATGGTTTCATCCTGCGTTACCTTCCGGGGAAAGAGAACATCACTGGTTATAGCTACGAACCTTGGCATTTTCGTTATGTGGGGAAAGATGCTGCCAAGGAAATCAGCCGCAAGGGGCTGACCTTGGAAGAATACATGACCGAAACCACGCAGCAACGTAGCGTTTCGCCGGAGGATGCACGGGGCTTTGTGGTGCTGTCGGAGATTGTTCCTGACATCATCACGGAAGTCCGCTACTACACGACCTACAATTTTGTCGGCGACCGCATCGTCGGCTACGAGGAGCCTTGCGTTCTCATGACCCGGGAGGCGGCTGACGCCCTGAAAGAAGTGTCAGATGATGTGATGAGCCAGGGCTATCGCCTCAAGATTTACGATGCCTACCGCCCGCAGATGGCGGTGGATCATTTCGTGCGGTGGGCCGAGGATCTGGGCGACAAGCGCATGAAGGAATATTTTTATCCCGAGGTGGACAAGACGCGGCTATTCGCGGACGGCTATATCGACGCCAAGTCCGGTCACAGCCGCGGTTCCACCGTTGATTTGACGCTTTTCGATATGAAAACAGGCAAGGAAGCGGACATGGGCGGCACCTTCGACCATTTCGGCATCGAGAGCCATCCTGATTGGTGCGGCAATCCCGAAACGATGCAATACACGGGGAAATATAAGGGTAACAAGCCGCCCAAGAACGGGGAAATCAACGAGACCCAGTTCAAGAACCGCATGATTTTGCGCCAGGCGATGCTTCGCCATGGATTCAAGCCGCTCTCTACGGAATGGAGGCATTTCACCATGAAAAACGAGCCATATCCCGCCTTCTATTTTACTTTTCTTCCGCTTCGCAAGTAA
>ODAI012358172.1_pt1 | contig 18670 bp, 26 predicted proteins | sample 1539321 | NCBI WGS metagenome assembly ODAI01 (sample SAMN02144231, study PRJEB22623) | gut metagenome | biome: sheep rumen | host: Ovis aries | place: New Zealand
CTTTTGTCATATAATACTCCTTGTTACTTTTATAAGGTGTAACTTCCTTTTAATTTTATAGTTTTAATATAGGTCATCCGTGTGAGGATTTTCCTAAATATTTTATAATTTAATTAGTGTGTTTGTTTTAAATCCATTTCTCTTGGAAATTCCCTGGGATATAACCAATCATCCTTACGTTTGTGAAAATAATTTGTGGAATTAAATAACCAGGGAAAATAAAATTCAGCTAGGATCAAAACTTGGTCTTCTTCTCCGCTTAGCATTGCAACTAAGGATTCACTCTCTGAGACAACATTAATTATCCTGCTAATCCTGAAGCAATAAGGCTGCAAAAGAAAATTTTCCTTCTCAAAATTCACACTTCTCACATAGTATCCATCCTCCGTTTGCTCACCACGATAATATGCTGCATAATTATTTGTCCAGGCCTTATTACTCAAAATGCTAAATAACTCATTGTAAAGAGAATAACGAAATTCTCTTTCCTTGTGCTCCTTTCTCAATTTTCTTAATTTTAACATTCTGGTTAAATTCATTTTATTTCACCTCCACAATATCCACAATTCTGAATTGCCCTGAATTTAATATTTGATCCTGTGCATCCACTATATCCTCAGCTTTGACGAATTTTATTTGTGTATCCCCCTCAACGGCCCCAATGTCCAAAAGCATATAGGGTTTGTACGTTACTTTGAAAATTTTCTTTTGGTCCCGTGAGAGGGCAACACCACTTATACCATCCACTAAATATTTGATTGTCCCTTCTAAATCATTGGGATTTAAATTTCTCCATATAGCCCGATGTAACTCATTTTCTAATAAGTTTTCGCCATACCATTTAATTTTAGTCATTTTATATTTCTCCTTTTATATTATTTAGTGGAAAAGAAAATTTAATCCAAATCCTTTCCAAAAGTATCCCAATTCACATATTCCTTTACGGGTTTTGCCTCAGGGAGTCTATAGCCCAGTGGATTTTCAAAATCATTCTCTATGTTACTTTCGGTCTTTATATCCGTTTTGGAGTCTGAGGAGACTTTCACATCATCCACTATTTCCTCTGTCACTACAATGACTTTGGTTGTTTTCCTAATTCTATATTCCACGGTTTCCCACTCAGGATTAATAATAAAAGTTTTATTGCCAATCGTGAAATTTTGTTTTCTGTCTATAAAAGCCCTAACTGTGTTGTATTTAGCACCCTCGTAAGTCTCTACTATTTTATTGCAGAAAGCCTTTATTGATTCATATCGTTTTCCATTCACTGTAAACTCCTTCTTATTATTATCGTATTTAAAAGGATAATATGACAAATATTTAGGCTGGAACGCATCAGGAACATTCTTTTCGTCTAAATTCTTTGGAATCCAGGAAAGTTTATCACCAGGAATCATATAGGCCTGGGGATTTAATATATGCTTTCCGTATCCTTTGTGTGGATCCCTAATATCCCTAATATATATGGGTTCTGAGTAAAAGTTCTCACATTCAAATACTATAAATGTTTTATCGTCTAAATGTTCTGCAATATTCTTTCTGATGCAATAATAAGTGATCCCTTTATTAAAGTCTGTACTGTTGGCCCTGGTAACGTATATGTTTCTTTCTGTTGGACCGACTTCCTTCCTGCCCCTCCAACAAGTAACCCTAAACATAGCACCATTCTGGGCTTTCCTAGTATTTTCTGGTCTCAATGGATTGTTGGAATTAAGGGTATAAACAGCACATCCTCTTTTGTCAAATGTGTGATTAATTAAGTGATTGTAAAGTGGAATTCTGGTTTCTTGGAAGTGACTTTTAAGGCTTTCAAATTGTTTTGTAAAATTCATTTCTAAAACTTCTCCTCTCTTAGTTGTATTCCTACAACTACTCTGGCCAGAGAGGAGAAGTAGAAATGCAATTGAATTACTTCAATTATAATTCAATTAGTGGAAATGAAAATAATCGTTTTCTTTCACTCACAAAAGAAATATAGAAACAAAGCTGCGGAATTTTCTAGACACATAGCCATATTGTGCTTTAGCACATAGTCACTCCCCTGTACTTCTTGATGCATGATTTGGGGAACCCAAATATGTATTCGATATAAATAATATTCTCTCAAAATCAAGAAAAGAAAATCAGAGAAATCCTCTTGTATTCTTATTTATATCGAATACATATTTCGTTAAGGGGTATGAGTATGAGCTAAAGCTCAAGTAGGCTATTCCACTCTCTCAATGTTAAATTTTAAATGTACAACAAGCCTGACTTCTCAAACATTTTAAAATAAATTTTCTTTTTTCTTTTTAAAATGTTAGACAACCAAAGCTTGTTGTACATTTCTTTTCGATATAGAATTTTCCACTATATATTATAAAGGAGAATAAACATGGGTATAGTTGTTTCTGTATTAGGTTGTGTTTGTTTAGCAATGATCATTCTAGGGTCTTTTTTGACAATTTTTAATTATATTAAGGAGGAGTAAATTGAAATGTGGAAGAAAATTATTTATAGTATTTTTGCTGTTTGTTTTCTTGCTACCATTGCATTCTCAGGCATTCAGACCTTCCGATTGGAACGCAGTATGGCAGAATGTCGACAATATAGAGCTGAACTTGAACTTGCTCAAAACAGAGAATCAGAAATTAGAGCAAATGTTAGCAGAACAGGAGAAATTCTCTGTCAGACAACAAATTCAGTTGCAGAGTTACGTGAAAAGCTCAAAACGGTGGAAGACAGCTACAATTATTTGTGGAACCTGCTTTACAACGATGACGATACTATATATAATGGAGAGAAAGAAATAAGTGAACGAAACGCAGAAGCAAAAAACAAAATTCAGGTCGAGTAAAAAGTGGAAAGAATTTAGGCATAGAATGAGTGTAAAGCAGGACGGAAGGGATTTTATAACTAAAGCCAAATTGAGAAAATATTCTGCCTTGCACCATTGTGACTTACGGGCTGAAAATTATACCGATTTAAGCAACGAAGAAAATTTCTTTTATTTAAATAACGGTTGTCATGACGTAGTTCACTATTTGTATACGTACTATAAAAAAGACCCAACCGTTTTGGATAGACTAAAAGAAGTTTTGGATAGAATGGTTTTTTTAAATGCCACTAAATAAAGTATAAAGGGGGTAGGAAAATGGAAAATTATAAAAGACGTGCTAGTGACAGGCATAATTATAAAAAGGATTTATTTTTTGTTGCTATGTGTATAGTCACTTTAATTTTAGTTTGTTTACTTTAGGAGAAAATATGGCAGACACTAAATTAATGAGCAGGTGGAGAAAAAAGCAAACATCAGACGAATTTTACACCAGAAGGGAAGACATAGACGCTATGCTTCCTGAATGGGATTTAAGTGACAAAATTGTTTATTGTCCAGCAGACAGTGATGAGTCTGAATTCGTTAAGTATTTTAAACAACCAGGAAAGTGCAAAGAGTTAATTTACACTTCGGATGATTTTAGGACTCATCAGGATTTAATTGAAAAGTGTGACGTAGTAGTGACAAATCCACCTTTTTCCTTAATCAGAGTTTTATATGGAATGATTGTGGATGCCAAAAAGGATTTTATTTTAATCCAACCCGTTTTGCCTATAATCGCAATTCCTAACCACTATCGTCCCTATCACAAGCCTGTTTTCTTTTTTAAAAGGTTAAGTAAATTTAGTAATACGGAAAAGACACCTCTATGCCAATGGGTAAGTTCCTTAGGAACAAAAGAACACCCTGTAGGCTATAGCTATAAGGAATTGTTTGGGAAGGATTATAAAATTTGTGAGAATCCTGAGGAGGCTCCAATTTATTCAGAATATAATGGAGAGCCTGTCAGAAAGTATGGTAGAAGAACAGGTTTTCCACCTAAGGATTTTAAAGGTTGGTTTATAGTTACTTCTGACAATAATTGCTCTGACTTTATATGCATGGGTTCCTCAGCATGCCAGCACCCTAAGGGTTTTAAGAACCATGTGCAAACACTTGGGGGTATCGTAAAGTGGAGAAATAATTAAATTGCCACTATATTTAAAATATAAAAGTTAAGCGAGTTATAAACTCTCCTTTTAATTTTAGGGACCTACAGGGTCCCTTTTTTTATTAAACTTCTTTTAATATTTTGTCAAATATTTCTTCCCAATAAGGAATTTTAATATTAGAATCGAATTCGTTTTCTATAGCATCGTCAAAGGAAGTATAAATATTTTTAATCCCTGAATAATTATAATTGTCTGTAACGAACACTTTACACCTAGACTGTAAATAATCCCAAACCTTTAGGTTAAATTGTCCCTTAAAGTAGTCTTCCTTTTTGAGAGGAATAACTCCTATTTCGCAATGGTCCAAATAAGACATCATCACATCCCAAGGAAGTAAAGGTAAATAATCCCAAGTAGGAATTTTAGCTCCGATCGAAACGAATTTATATTCAGGGTGTTCCTCTTTTAGTTTGGTGCATAGTTCGTCATCCGTTTTATTTGTAGACTTTCCAACATAGACAACTGTTTTAGTTTTTGTAGGATCAGTATAATTCCAACGGGTAGCAGCATTCGGAAGTAAAACTTTATTTTTAGAATTTGTAGTATCAAATAAATATTGGCTAGAGCAGAAAACTGTATCCGCATTCTCTATAACGTAATCCTCTATAGCTGGATATAAGGCATTCCAATTGTCTGTTCTGTCATAAATAATTTTCTGACCGTTTTCTAGGGCTGACTTTACCAAAGCAAAGGAACCCCTAGGATCGGAAATTATTAGAGTAGACTTAACCTCAACAAAACCTTTGAAAATTGTAGTTACTTTTAAGGTTCTTTTAAGGTATTCATTTAATCGATGCCTACGATACTTTATAGAGTTTACTACGTTTCCAACATAGTGAATAACGTCTGGGTTTTGAGTATATTCGTTTAAATCACTATTGCTACCTATTTTATAACTCGTTAAAACGATTCTTTCTTTTGGGGCATTTTCACTATTGCATAGAGTTGCTTTTATTCCTTTAGGAATTTCTCTAGTCAAATTTTCTTTATAAATAAGCTCATCCCCAGGTTTTATACTTGCAATAACCATATCGAAATTATCGTCATCGACATGGTATTTTTTGACCAAAATATTCGGAGTTAATTCTTCAGGTTTAGGCCAATCAGCATAACTACCATTTGGAATAACTGCATCAGCGGGTTTGACATCACTTTGCTGAATATTGACTTTATTTTCTTTTAGGAAACTTTCCACATAATCGGGAAGTTCTTTGTAGTAAAAAGTGTCGTTTGTATTTTTAAAGAAACGACATAAATCCCAAAAGTTAAATTGTGTAAGCACGTATTTCATTCGTAGTTCTCCTTTCCTCTAATAAATTCATTGTGTTTAAATCGGTGAATAAAATTTATATTTTCTGTATCGTATACCCAAATATTGTAGCAACCCGGACATGTTTTTCTAGTGCAATGGTAGGGTTTATTTATCCTCTCAGGGATACTTTCTTTTATATTTCCTATAACCGGAGTACTTGCACATAGTTTTAAATCACCATTAGGCTCAACTCTAATTGTTGACATTCCAGCAGAGCATAAACATCCACAATTTGCTATAGAAAAGGTTCTAGACTTTCGTGGAATATTTTTTACTCTATCGGAAACTCCTCCTCCAGTTAACCTTTCTACCATCCAGTTTATATCGATTTTTCTACCATTTACTTCTATAGTCCTATTTCCATCGAAATTATAATTTTGTAAAAGTAAAAGGTAATCGGCATAGTTGTCATCGTTACAGACAATGTTTATAGTATCGCATAAACATTCTGCACATTTTTCTATAAAGGCTTTTTGGCTTTCCAAAGTAGTTTGGTGTAAACTACCCTTTAATAAAAACTTTTTTCCTTTGTTTTCCAAAATCCTTCTAGTCAAAAGGTATCGTTCTTTTGGAAGACTCATGTTGGAAGTAATTCGAATTAATTTAAGCCATGGACTATTAAAAACTCCGTCACATAGAGTTTCTATAGGCCATAACATAGGCTCTCCACCCGTAATATATAGTTGACCATTTTCTGGTCTATAGCTATCGAACATTTCGTTTATTAGCAAGGCTATTCCTATATAATCGGGTTTTTCATCATCCTCCTTTAAAACTCTAACGCAATAAGGACAATTATAATTGCATTTATTGCTAATTTTCCAGGAAACCTCAAAAAAAGGGTGTTCCTCAGGACTACACTTAAGCATTATTTCATTTCCTCATGTTTTGCTAATTTTTTAAGTTTCTCTAGTCTATCATGGGCTTTCTGTACAGAGCCTGCTCTTCTATCCTTAAAGTTGTGTAATTGCAGTCTCTCTAAACGCCATTTTTCTTGCTGTTTATCGTCTGTCATTAAGTTCCTCCAAATAAGTATCGTAGTCCATAACTTCGACTGCTTCCTGTTCCTCTTCTTTTTGGTGTGCTTTAGCAACATTTTTAAAGGCATAAAACACACATGTTGCTATAGAGCTAGGGGGTCTATAACCTAAAGGAAACTTAGCTCTATTTTCTATTCTCCTCATAATTATTTCGGTGATGTCTATAGCCCATTCTTCTAGTTTAGGCCAGTTACCCTGAAATACAGGATTCTTTTTTAAAAAGTTACAGCTAGTCTGAAAACATTCTGTCCAGAGTTTTGCCCTAACTTTTTTATCCAAATTATTAGAGGCATAGTATTCGTCTAATAAACTATCGAACAATTTGTTTGCTTTTTTTGGTGACCTTTTTTGATCCGCTATTTGGTGTAGTTGTGACTTCATCCTTTTCTCCTAGTGTTTCGTATTTTGAATTCTTTCCTGTAAACTCGAGTGTATCATCATTTAATAACCACCAGTCAATGGAACAACCCGGTTTTGAGTTTACTTCCTCACATATAAAGTTTAACCATTTCTTTATAGCCTCTAATTTTGCCTTTTGGAATGCCTCTTCACTTTCCGCCGTTTTACCATAAATAAACTTCCAGTTTGTTCTAGTCATTGGAGAAACCTGCAAATAAGGAATTGCATTCATAGAAAAGGTAATAACTGCGTTTAATTCTGCAATTTCCTTTTCACTTAAACCTTCGTTGTAAATAATTGTCATTTGTTTCTAGCCTCCTCAAATTTTTGTCTAAACGATTTTACTTCTAGTTTGTCAGCCACTTTAGGCTCTATTTCTATCCTTTCGTGTTTATTGTCAAAACTTAAAGTAACCTTTACTCCAGTTGCTCTCGATTTTTGAAAGAAATATTCTAGAGCATCAACAGTGAGTTTTTCTTTTAAAAGTTGTGCCCTATACTTCTTTTCGTCTCTAATCGTTTTTGCTAATTCTAATAATTCTTTCAGCATTGTCCTGTAACCTCTTCTTCGTTGTCTATAGTAGCCCAAATATCAGCCTCATCCAAAACGAGTAAATCCTCAAAAGCTATAGTTAAGGCTTTGTCATAAACTACTCTATCACCAACTTTAATATCCAATCCCTCTGGACAGTAAACTATTGTACCTTTTTCTACTGTCGATTGGGCTTTTTCTGCCAATAAAATATGACCAACCTGTTGTACTTTTTCATCAGGTTTAACAAACACTTTAGTTCTAGCTTTTAGCTGTTCCATCCACTACCTCCGTCTATACCATAAGCTCCTGACGGAAGGTTTATTGCTCCGTCAAAACTTAATTTTCTAATTAATTTTTCTCCGCATTTACTGCAGAATTGTTTGTTTTTTAATTCATCGTATTTACTAATCGGAATTTCTTTTTCCTCTATAGTATTGCATTTATTGCATTGGAACTCGTAAATCATTATTTAAACTCTATAATCCTTGCCGTTGTAGGCTTTCCGTATTTAAAGCAAACGCTATCCTCTAAACCATTGTATTCCAACAATCCGTATTTCATCAAAACGAAGTGAGAATGTCCATTATAATCATAACGTACGGCTGCATATTCGATTGTCTTTAAATCCTGTAAACCATTTACTAAATCCAATTTCTTTACGTTTGGATAAATATCCTCTCCTGAGTAGTCTTTCCAGGATTGTTTCATTAAGTGAACAGGATCCTGAACAAAGAAGTCTTTTCCCAATCCGTAACCTGCTAGTAAACCTCCGGTAATATATAATTCTGCCTGTCTTTCGTTTAGCTTTACTTTGCTATGGTCAACTACGGCATATAAATAACATTGTGCTAAACAACTATAATCGTATGCATTTTTCATCCAACTTTGTAGGTGTTTCATTTTTTTCTCCTTCCTGAAAATTCTAGACCCGTAATTCTTCTTAGGGCTAAATCATCATTGTATTTAATATTATAATCATTCCTAAAAGGAAGACTATTAATTTCCCATTCTGCCATGTATCCGGAAATATATTTCCTTTTTTCATAGAAAATATAAAACCCGGTTTCTGTATAAACTTTCTCCGTGTCCATTTAAAAAAACCTCTCTATTGTATAATTAGTGGAAATGGAAAAAACATATTTGACAAAATTATATTGAATAAAATATAATTCTAGGCCTCTGTAGCCTCATAAGAAAAGGTCATATAAACAGCCCAGGAAGTAGAAGGACAGTCTGCAAAAGGAACAAACGAAATGTGGTACTCATTTAGGGATTGGTTATAAGTAAAAGTGAAATAACCGTAGTTGTTTAAAAAGTCAGAAGGACTCTCTAGGGAGTTAACCCCCAAAAAGGTAATTCCGGAAAGTGGAGTTCCTCTTTTAATAACGAAGACTATGGGCTGGTCACCTGAAGTATAACCTGTACTATTAAAATAAAAGCTTAAGTGGCAATATTCCTCAAAACAGTTGTCATGGTATTCCCCGACGTTTGTATTTGCTCTTTTAGTAACCTGCCATTGTCGTACTTCGTTAATTCTAGTCTGGGTTGTTTTTTCTATAAACTCATTATAAGCCGATTGTATAATTGTGTTTATTTGGTTTACCTGTTCTTTTGTTCCCTTTGTTGTATCCATATAAACAGGGCTTTTTAAGTCTGTTCTATCATATCCACCCTCAAAACTTTTTATAGAATTAAGCATAATAAACCTCACGTAACATAAGTAAAATAAACCTGTAATTGTTGTACCGTATCGGCTGTTGTAACTTTTATTTGAGCAGTGCCTTTTCTAACTATGGCTATATAGGCACCATCGTTAAAAGAAACTATTATATCGCCATTCGGAGGAAAACGAAGTAACCCTATCGTATTATTAGTTAATTGCATAGGTCTAGTTAAAGTAATCCTATAGTTAACTATGTGTAGGTTTCCTCCTATTGTAAAAGAAGTATTGGAAACTTCTGCTATTCCACTAACCGATTGCCAACCTATATCGTCTGCATCAACTTGAAGTTTAGGGTATATAACGGGTGCATTTATTCCCTGGATTTTTTCCCATAAGGCTGTTGACTTAATATTTATTCTATCGGAAGTCTGAGGATTAAAAACCCCGGACTGTCTATCGATCATGTGTAACATTTCTTTTTTCCTTAATATTATATTTTATACCACCGAAATTATTTTAAAGAAGGGACAAACAAATCCCTTTGCTAAATTTTTTATCAGGAGGTATAATTTATATAATTTATATAAAATATATAATTTTATACGTACCTTCTTGCGTTATAGGCAAACCATTGTCCTTTACTGTCTGCCCTTTGTAAATCATCAAATTCGGAACCGTTCATTGGGAATGTGTACTTCTTAGCACTACCCTCGTATTGTACTACAGCCTGTTGGTTTTGTGGGTGGTATTCTACAGAACGGATTGCACTTGAAGAATAATCGTTACCGTTTTCTAGTGTTTCCATTCTTTTATTGGACCTATCCCCATTTCCGGTCCAATGGTAATCACTATTTCCATTTAAGGGTGAAGTAACGGTTGAGTCCTTTTTGTGGCTTCCCTCTTTGGTCATAGCATTTTTGAATGCCCTACCGTAGTACATCAATTTACTATTTCGTCTACTTACGTTTGAATCCATTTTTGCTACCTCCTATACTTTCCTCTATAAACCGTTACAGCATAACGTAAGGCGTGTAAACAGTCAGGGTGGTAATATTCTTTATCCTCTTCGTAAATAACGGATTTCCTTTCATCATCCCACTTCCAAACGGAATTTTTAAACTCGTCTATAAGTTCTGGACAATTAAGGAATTCTATTGTTCCGTTAACTACGTAGTCTTTTAAGTTAAACAATTGCTGTTTTAAGTCAATTTTATAAGCATTTGAAATGTGAATTCCTCTTCTTGCAATTTCTCTACTAATTGCCTGGTGGCTTGTGTCTGCCACGAATTGGGCTTGAACTTTGAATGTTTTACTAATATAACTATCAATTTCAGCAGCCTTTTCGACAATTGTAGTAACATCACATTTGTGAAATTTGAGACTTTTAATTGCATATAATTTACCCTCGTTATTAAAGACTACAGGAACTAAAGCATTGTAGTCACTATCACCATAGTCAACCCCAACATAGCAACCAGTAGCAATAAAATTATCAGGAATTTTATCAATTTCATGCCAGCTAGGAATTATCATTCTAGTAGTATCAATAACGTGGTTTGCCAAATATTCCCTTTGCCAGGTAACGTTATTTTCATCACCATTAAACTCATTTTCCAAAGTATCCTGCATAGCACCTAAAGGAATGGAAGGGTTATCGTTCATAGTAAAGTGGAAGTGTTGCCATTTAGGATCGTTACACAAATCAACCCAAGTACCATATCCCGTAAGTGAACCTGTACCAGAAAGAATAACCGTACTGTCTCTACCTGTAACTATAGCACCGAAAATATCAGTCAGCAAGTAGTGTAAAGCATTTTGGGATTGGGCCTCATCAATAATTATTAAACTAAACTCTGTACCCCTAACTTTTTCCCTTTCTGCTTTGTTGTTGTTTCCAAATATTTCTATAGTGGCACCATTGGCAAAAGTTATTTTATATTTTCCTGCATCCTTTTTATATTTCATGCCACTTAAGTCAGCTGCTATAAGAACATTCTGCCAGAAAATATCAGCTGCTTTTTCTACAGTTAAACCTATCATAGCAACTTTACGAGGCTTTCTAAATCCGTTTATTTCATCATAACCAGAAGTACAGTGATTAACTGCTATAAAGGCCTCTCCATAGGATTTACCCGTACGTCTACCACAACACATAGTAATTTTCTTTGCTGAGGAGGCCAAAACGGTTTTTTGCCAATCAAATAATCGTTTACTTAACCTATACTCAACAAATTCTGCATCCGTATTATCCTGAGCAAAATATTCGGCTGTGTCTTTTACTACTCTGTTTATAGTTAATAAGCTAGACTCCCCAAGCTTTTTAAAACTTGACTTTACATATTTTGCTGCTACGTTATTTGGGTCTGTAGTACCTTTTGTCAATAAATCATAGACAGCCTCATGGTAAGCGTCTAGCAAATTTTTACCGTCTCTAGTCATTAATTTTGTATCATCGGAGAACACTATAGCATCCTCCTTTACCTGTTTTATTTTAACGTCTGACCCCACTTCCTATACCTACCTTTTTAATATTAAAACTAATAAAGGAAACGGCCATTTCATCGTTACTTTCTATACCGATTTTGAAAGCATTTCCTGTACTTAATTTTGGACTAAAACGCTTTCTATAAACCCTTCCCTTCCAATCCTTTAAACCTATATCGTTGTGAGACTTTTCCACTTTGTCTTCTATGCCACTTAAAGTGTGACAATAAAAGTTTACAGAAACAGGTTTATCGGAAATTTTATAAAGCAAAACGTCTATATAAGAACATTTTTGCTCGGATTCATCATCACCAAAATATTCTGTTTCTAGTTTGAAAGGCCTAAACGATTTTCCTCTATAAGGACTATAAATCATAAACTTGCCTTTGTAAACTACAGCTGCACCCTCATCCGTTCCTTCCAGGTGGCTATTTTCTGGAATATCATCCAAAGCACATGTGTCTGTACTTGAACGAACTATAAGTCTATTATCGTCTGTCAGCAAGTAGAGCATTTGTTCGTGGCTAGAGAACATAGCATCCTTTATATAACCAACAGCAGAAAGTAAATCCGCAGGCTGCATTGTATTTGAACCAGTGAATATAAATAACCTCTTTTCGAATGGGCTATAGAAATAAGCTTCTGAACCTGAATTTGCTAGGAATTGTAAACCTAACGCATAGCAAACGAATTGGTTACTTGCATAAGAACTACCTCTACCTATAAAGTATATACCCTGGCCGTCATAGTAATAATTTGAACCGTATATTGTAAACACGTGATCACCGTTGTATATTCTGTTTCCCCATAAGTAGAAAGCAAACAACCTGTTGTCTGACATATAAAGCTGTACAGCATAGTTTTCTGCTAGTAAAAGTGTAGGTTGAATATAATTTATACCGGTAACAAAAGAACCTACGGCTACAGGGTATATATAAGAACTAATTGCATAGCTAGTATCCTTTTTTGCTATATCATAGGTTTTCTTTCCGTATAAGTCATAACGGTCTTTTGTAATATCAGTTTCTTTTACTTTGTTTGTAGTCCTATAGTATAAAGTTGTGCTCGAAGTAGCCAAAGTATAATAAATATTTACACCCTCGTATTCCGAGAACAAACCTTTTAGTAAAGGATTTAAGAAACTTCCTTTGTTTTCTAGTACTGCTGTAGTTACTCCACTTAAGTCAGAAGCTGCTATCCAAAGTGGAAGTGCTATAACTGGCAACAAATAACTTGTGCTAGTAGTATTATTATTTTCGAAAACACCGTTGTAAACTTTGTCGTTAAAGACTGCTGCATAGTAAAAAGTGTTGTTTGAAGTAGTTATAGTAGGACCAGGAGCTGACATGGTGGATTCTTCTATTTGTAAAATACACTCACCGTTGTAGCTAATTCCGGTTCTTTGTAAAGTAATATTTCCTTCGTGGTCTTCTACCAATAAATTCTTTCCATCCAAAATATTGGTAAGGAACATATAGTCAGCTAACTTTTCTACCTTGAGTTTGTCTATAGTACTCTCTTGAGAAATTGTAAAGTTAAACTCATCAACACTAAAATTAAAGGATTTTTCATCCTCGGACATTTGCAAAGTAAAGTAACCGTATCCGTTGTCACCAGCACCCGTAGTAATTAAAGTACCCATCCAGCTATAACTCAAAGTAGCTAGTCCATATAATTGCATATCCAAATATTGTGTGTTTGTAGAGTTGTCAGAAGGAGTAATTTCTATAGTGCATGGAAGTAAACCTAAAATCGAGTTACCTGCTTTATTGTCTCTACCGGCTGTATAAATTCTTTGGCTTAATTTTCCTTCTGCATAAGTCCATGACTGGTTGTTTCCTTTGCATATAATCGATTCTTTTCTATGAGGAAGGTTGTTTACTCTTTTACAGCCATAAGTATACATATAGCAATCATTTATAACTCTAGAGCTTCTAGTTACTTTACGTATATAAGTTTTAAGCCAACCCTGACCATAGTCATAGTAAATACCCTGGTTGTCAGCAAAGTTTGTAACGAAGTAACGCATTGGATCAATATCATCGTCCTCCAATTTTGTATCGTTTGCCGACATGTTGTAACGTATAGACTGAGTAGCCTCCCAAGTGTCAATAATTATTTTATCGAATTTTACTTTATTTTCTACTGGAGGAGTATATCCACCTATTAAGCTACCTTTTATATAGCTCGAAGTAGTACCGTACATATCCCAACTATAAGTACCGTTACTATTTCTATCAACGTTTTTGAAAATATCGGGATCAGGAATTGGTTCACCTGTAATAACTCCTCTAGGAGAAACACAACCAAACCATTTATAAACGTCCGGATTTTTCTTGTCTTTATTCCAAACAAAAGTTTTAGACCTGTTGTGATCAATATCGTCACAACCTAACATATAAGTTATTTTACCGTTACTTCCTAAAAAGACTGTAGCAGAATTGCAATCACCTAGAGGAATATAATCATCGGTATCATAGCTAACTAAAACATTGTCTAAATCATCAACTAATTTTCCCTCTATGTGATTGTCATAAAGGTTTGACCCAACCTCTGTTGTTTTTACTGTAAAAAGCAAAGGTGCTTGGTTTAATTTATAAACTGAGGAAAGTATAGAGGAAGTGGCATCCAACTCTATTTGTTTTGCATTTGAGCCGTCTCTATCGGAAATTATCAAAAGTGTAACTTCCTCTGCATCATAAGTTGTATAGAGTTTATTATTCCAAACTACGGAGCTAGTTCTTTTACCATAGCTCAAAGCAGGAACTTTATTTTTATCCGTTAAAAGCCAATTAAAGGGAGCATAAATCGTTTTGTCTTTGTACTTAAAAGTAGCCCCTTTGTCATAACTACCAATATTTACTTCTGTACCTGTAGTAGTAACTATACCGTCTCCTTCTGTAATATAAGCATTTCTAATTGTACCTGACCATGCTATAGAGTTTTTGTACTGAAAGCTAGGCTGTTCGGAAACTGAAGTAATTGGTTCATCGGCAGTGTTTACTCTAGAATTCATTGGAATTTTCATATTTTTTATATCCTATAAGGTTGGTTTATAACTACGTTTTGAGTAATATTTGCTGTTAAGTATCCGTCAGGGTCTAAAGTACCAACTAACCAATAACTGGCACCAACTACACCAAAGACATTTAATTGGGCAGCAGGTTTTGTAAAAGGTCCGTACTTTTCATCCTTTACTACGTAACCTGAATAACTTAGTATAGCAAAATCCTGAGAGGTTGAATAAGGAACATAGTCATCGATCATAGCACTAATACTATTAAAGCTAGTGTTTAAGGCATCGATTGTAGCAGGTTTTGTACTGGTGTCTGCTACTTGAAATTGTTCATCAACCTCACTCATGTTTTTTAGTAGTCCTGATGACAAAATTTAAATGAACAACAGGCCTGACTTCTCAAACATTTTAAAATAAATTTTTTTATTTAAATTTAAAATGTTTCACAACTCTGCAAAGTTGTACATTTCCTTTCGATTTTAAAATTCCAAAATAAAAGGGGATGCAATTATTTCTAATCACATCCCCAAAGGTAGGTTTTTTAACTATTTAAGTACAGCAACACCTGAGCTTGCTGTTTTACTCAACTTAAAGTTACCATAAATATTTGCGGAAACGATATACTCGTCTGAATAATCGCCAGCCTCACCCTGTGAAACATTGAACAATTTGTCAATATTAAGTGAAGCATCCAACTTTGAACCGAATCCCTGATCACCTACGGCCTCAAGGTCCTTTTTACCCAACTGATCGTTTGCTACAGCATCAATAACTCTAGAAACATTTCCCATGTCATAGAACTTAAGGTCGTCCTTTTCGAACATATAAGCAATGTCCTCTGGGTGTGTTGGGTCTCTAACTACACGGTCAACAAAAGCATCACCGAATGCGAGTGCCAACTGGTTAATACCAACTGTAACTCCCTGCTTAGTTACGTTACCGTTTGTAGCCTGCCACAAGTTTCTCTGAATACCAAGCTCATCACCGATTGCACCCCAAGTACGAGTATTCAAAGTAACGATATTGTTCATTCCACCTGCATCCATTGTATCACCAAGCAATGCAACGAGTGCGTCTGTCTTACGAGTGTCACCGGTAGCAGCTGCCTTAGCAAACTGACCTGCCAACTCATTTACCGATTCAGAACGATCAACACCTCTGAATGGAGTAGCAATATAAGTTTCCCAATCGGCTGAGTTACGATCACCGAAAGAAGGAAGAATTTCATTCAATCCCTCGATACCTCTGGCTGTTTTATCGCTAGCTACAGCTGTATAGAAAATAATCGAGTCACCATTTGCAATTGTCTCACCTGCTACAGAAGCTGAGAACGTAATAACGTCTCCAACTTTCTTTGTAATTGTGTAAACTGCAGTACCAATGTTGTTTACATTTGGTACTGATCCAGACATAATTTGGAAACGAGAACCTTTGCTCATTTTTACTGCAAAGTCATGTGAAACTGTCATAACGTTTCCTGAGGCAGCAACTGCGGAAGCTGGAGCGGAAACTACAGTACCGAAAATACCGAATTTACCACCATAGAGGTAACCTGCCGTTGTCTTTGACAAACCATCGAAAGTAGCAACCATTTTATTTGACAACTCTGTCATATAAGCCCCTGCTTTGTCAGCTGTCTGAAGGATACCAGGCTGGGAAATATTGAAAAGACCGAAAGTAAATCCCTGGGTCATTTTCCAAGTTTTATTCTGAGGTCCTTCTGCCAAGTTCTGTTTAATTGTTCTATAAACTGAACCGAAGTTACCACCGTTACCGTACTGTACGGCATATTCGATTGCTTCACCACCGTGCCAAGCTTCCTTACCGATTGCTGACAAAACTGGTGAGTTCTGGTACTTTGCATTGTAAACTTTGTCGTCTTCGTAAACAATTTTCAAAAGACGGTTAAACTGATCGTCGTGTACGATTGCCATTTATTTATTCTCCTTTTGCTGCTTTATAAGCATTTTTTAATTCTTCGTCTGACATTTCCTGAGGAGCTTCTTCCTCGGAAACAACCTTAGTTTCCTCCACAACAGGTGCTTCTGGCTTTCCTGCTGCAGCATCCAACCTTGCAATAACCTCTTTGAGCATGTCTGCTACCCAGGAAGCTTCATCCTGACCTTCAGCATAACTTTCTGGTCTAGCATCATAGAATGCCTTAGCTGTATCATACTCATCACCATAAAGACCTTTTAGTCTAGGATCCAAGTCAGCCAATTCTGGATGTGCTCCCCTAAAGGCTTCCAAACCAGTATCATATTCGTACTGGTCATTTGCTTCAACGAGGCTTGCAACTACTACGTCGTTTACTGTGTGCTCTAGTGAGGCAAGACGTTCATTTTGTTTCTTAACTTCCTGCATCAAAAAGGCAATAACTTTGCGTAATTTCTCGTCCATATTGTTCATCCTTCTCCTTTTTAGTAGTTTTAGTTTTAGCGCTTTGACTTTATAATTTTCATAGTTCTAATAAGAACCGGATCATCCTTGAATGTTTTTGTAATAAAATTTTTTAACTTAGCATCGGAAACAACGTCTGTGGAAACTCTTTCCATACCCCTGTTCCATTTATCGTTGTCATAGTTTGCTCTGTTTGGGTCCTCCTCACCTAATCCCCATCCTTTACGAGTATCATCGTTTGTGTTTGTAAAAGTATCGGAACCTTCACCACCTGTAGGAGCATCCTGTGTACTTTCTTCTAGAGTATCATCACCATCACTCTCTGAAGAAAAACCTTCCTGTTCTGGTTCTGGTGGAGTAGGATTAGTTTCACCGCCTGGTAAACCTACACCCGATAAAGGAGTACCGGCTAGAGGACCACTTGGTGTCCAACCTGAAGGATCCGGATCGTTACCTCCAAAAGGATTTGTAAAAGTAGGATCCGATTTACTACCTGTGTCTGCTCTAGTAGAAGTTGGTTCTGGTGATGAGGTTGTTCTGGTTGACTCTGGCTCTTTAGAAGTATCGGCCCTAGTATCGGACTTAGGAGAGCCTTCTTCATCGGAGGAATCACCATATCGTCTTTTATCATCGTTATAGGCATCAATCAATCCTTTTGCTTCTGCAACACTAATGCCTAACTGACCGGCTAATGTTGTGGCAGAAATTGCTGTACCTACTTTATCGGCCTTGTCCAAAATTTCTATAGCCTGCATTGCAACTTTGGTTCCTCTTTTGCCAGCAGAGGCAGCCATGGAAGTATATTTGGCTCCTTTTGACAATTTGTTTGCCTTGGAGGCCTTGTCTAATAAACCTGCTACTTTACCACCTGTGGCTGCTTTACCTGCTGCCCCTAAAAGTGGACCACCATACATTGTGATTGTATTTATAATGGAATCCTTGAGCATTTCATTTCTGGCGTTTGTACCATAAGGATCACCATTTTTTGTAGAAGCATCCTTCCATGCATCCTGAGGACTTTTTCCATTTTGTAGGCCTTCAACAAAATCGGTAGCAAATCCTACGGCTGTGTTTATTTGGTCATCGGTGTAACCTAGGCCCCTTAAGGAGTCAGGATCAGGAACTGTACCTGTCATAGCAGTAGCCATAGCAACTGCGGCTGGGTTACCATTTGCTGCACCTTCTAGTACTGTAGAAACATCAGACTTGTTACCACCAGCTAAACCTGCTAAAGTCTCAGGAGTCATAGAGGCACCAAAAACCTGTTCTGCCTGTTTTGCTTGACCTTCTGAAACATGTCCACCGTATTCCTGGTGGCCACTCAAACCTGAATCCTTCCATTCACCTGTAGTAGGGTCTTTATAGGAGGCACCTGTAACGTTACCGTTTCCGTCTGTTTGAATATTGACGTTACCGAAATCAGTATTATATTCTTCCCAGCTAGAGGTGTCTGTATCGGAATTTTCGGCTGCTTCCTCTTCCTCTGGAGTGAGCCAGCTAAAATCGAAGTCATCCTCAACAGCGAATAACCTAATTGGGATCAAAGGCGATTTTAATAAATTTATAAACCTTTTAATCATTTTATATTCTCCTTAAGCATATAGTCTTTTCATTCTAACCAAGTCTCTAATAAGGGACTCTGTAAACCGATCGCAACAGGCCTTAAAATCGTCTGTATAGAAATGTTCTGCCGAACTTCTCTTTTGTATAGCCTGTAATACTAATGCCTGTTTTGCTCTAACGTAATCCTCTGCTTCTGTCATATAATTGTAAATAATGGCAGACTGGAAAAC
>ODAI010636617.1_pt1 | contig 18668 bp, 14 predicted proteins | sample 1539321 | NCBI WGS metagenome assembly ODAI01 (sample SAMN02144231, study PRJEB22623) | gut metagenome | biome: sheep rumen | host: Ovis aries | place: New Zealand
ATGCTCGAATACCAGCTATAAAGTTTACTCGACCTAAACCTTCAACTATCAGACTGACGACATTTTCAATGCTCGTCAGTCTTTTTAATATATATAGGTGGACTATGAAGAAACTAATCATGATATTGAGCCTTGCGTTGTTGACAGTGTCAGCACAGGCAGGCAAGCCATGGGACAATGGCAAGTTGAAGGTATCGGATAACCAGCGTTATCTGCAGTTTGAGAACGGACAGCCTTTCTTCTGGTTAGGAGAGACAGGCTGGCTATTGCCTGAGCGTCTGGACAGAGCAGAGGCTGAATGGTATCTGCAAAGTTGTGCAAAGGCAGGCTATAACGTGGTTCAGGTGCAAACAATTGATGGTGTTCCTGCCCATAACATCTATGGACAGTTGTCGAACATAGACGGATGGAACTTCAAGAACATCAATCAAAAGGGTGTTTATGGTTATTGGGACCACATGGACTATATCGTCAATATGGCACAACAGCATGGCATCTACATCGGTATGGTGTGCATCTGGGGTGGATTGGTAAAAGCTGGTCTGCTGAGTGTGGAGGACGCCAAGAAATACGGAACGTTCCTGGCCAACCGTTATAAGGACAAGCCCAACATCATCTGGTTTATGGGTGGCGATATTCAGGGCGACATCAAGCCCGAAGTTTGGGAAGCATTGGCTACCACTATCAAGTCGATTGACAAGAATCATATCATGACCTATCATCCTCGTGGACGTTACACCTCTGCCAAATGGTGGAGCAAAGCCTCATGGATGGATTTCCACACCTTCCAAAGCGGACATCGTCGTTATGGACAGCGTATGGGTAATGTCGACTATCCTATTCCTGACAATACGGAGGAAGACAACTGGATGTATGTAGACTCCACCTGGAAGTACAATCCCATCAAGCCTGTGCTGGATGCAGAACCAAGTTACGAGGACATCCCTATGGGACTCCACGATACCAACGAGCCACGCTGGCAGGATTATGATGTGCGTCGTTATGCCTACTGGAGTGTGTTTGCAGGCAGTTGTGGACACACCTACGGACATAATGCCATCATGCAGATGCTAAAGCCCGGCTATCCAACAAGCTATGGTGATGCTGGCGATGTAAAGACGTGGTATCAGGCTCTGAAAGACCCTGGTTTCAACCAGATGCAATATTTGAAGCGCCTGATCCTGTCATTCCCCTACTTTGAGCGTGTTCCTGACCAAAGCATTATTCTGGAGAATGGGGAGAAGTATAATCGCCTTATCGCCACCCGTGGCAATGACTATTTGTTGGTTTACAACTACAACAACAATAACATGAAGCTCGACCTCACAAAGATTAGTGGTGCCAAGAAGAATGTGTGGTGGATGACCGCTGCCACAGGAAAACTGAAGTATCTTGGTGAGTTCGACAACAAGGTACTCACCTTCCGCTATCATCCACAGTCAGCGCGTGTGGAAGATGGTGTACTCATCGCTATAGACAGCACAAAAGACTACTTGAAGAAAGACCAGACGGAGCTATCGCCTGATGGTTACAAAGCAAAAGAACGAGACTTAAACGAGTAATATGAAAAGACTCCTTATCATATTGTTGGCGATGTTACCCCTGATGGGCATGGCCAAGAAAAAAATGACAAAGCCTGACGTAAGCGTCAGTTGGCTGCGTGTAGAGAATCTGGAGAAGCCCTTGGGTATCGATACGGATAAGCCTCGCTTCTCATGGATAATCTTGTCTGACAAACAAGACGTCAAGCAGATTGCCTACCAGATTATCGTTACCACAGACAAGGGAGAGGTATGGAATTCTGGACGTGTGGAGAGCGACCAGCAGTTGTGGGTGCCTTATGGTGGCGAGAAATTGAAGAGTGCCACCCAGTGTTCATGGAAAGTAAAGGTATGGACAACAGCAGGTGAAACCGCATGGAGCGAAGAGGACTGTTTTGGCATCGGACTCTTGAAAGAAAACCACTGGACAGGACGCTGGATAGGACTGGAGCGACTGATGCCCGATGAACAGCGAGGACTGCATAGTCGCTTAGCAGCCCGCTATGTCCGCAAGGAGTTCGAACTCAGCAAGCCCGTAAAGCGCGCCATTGCTTATGTGGCTGGTATCGGACTGCACGAGTTGCACGTCAATGGTGTTACCTATAATCGTGAGGTATTGATTCCCATGCCAACAGACTATCGCAAGACAGTGCTCTATAACACCTACGACATTACAGAGGCGCTCAAGGAGAAGAATGCCATCGGTCTTGTGTTGGGCAACGGCCGTGTGTTCCCCATGCGCCAAAACAAGCCCTATAAAGCTCCCGTTTTCGGACTTCCTAAATGTCGCATCAATATCCTCATCGAGTTTACCGATGGTACGACAAAGCGTATCTCAACGGATGAGAAATGGAAGATTACAGCCAATGGTCCCATCCGTTCGAATAATGAATACGATGGTGAATTATATGATGCCCGTAAGGAAATGGAGGGTTGGGACATGCCCAACTACGACGACAAGTCCTGGCTTCCTGCAGAACGCTCTGAGATTCCTCTTGGAACCCTGCGTGCCCAGATGGCTCCAGGCATGAGCATGGAACCTTTAACCACTACCCCAACCTGCAAGGGCAACATCTACGACTTCCACCAGAACACGGCAGGATGGATAGCCTTTACACCAACGGGCAATGCTGGCGACACCATTCGCGTAAAATACGCGGAGAAGTTGAATGCAGACGGGACTCTCTATCTCGAGAATTTCCGTGATGCCCAATCGGAGGATATCTATATCTGCGGCTCTCATTCCTCATTTCTCATTTCTCATTCCTCATTTCAAGAGTGGCATCCCATCTTCAGCTATCACGGTTTCCGTTATGCCAAGATTACAGGTCCTGTCAAAGACGTTCATGCCTATACTGTCAGCGACGACATGCAGACCATTGGGCGTTTTGAATGTGCTGACGAAACCTTGAACAAGGTCATGAAGAATGCTTGGTGGGGCATCTATTCCAATTATAAAGGAATGCCCGTTGATTGTCCACAGCGCAACGAACGACAGCCCTGGCTCGGAGATCGTACGATGGGTAGTCTGGGCGAGAGTTTTATGTTCAACAACGAACGACTATACACCAAGTGGATGCGCGACATCTGTGAGTCACAACGAGAGGATGGTGTCTTCTCTGATGTAGCACCAGCCTTCTGGAACTACTACAATGACGATGTCACATGGCCTGCTGCCCTACCCTTCGGCTGCGATATGCTTTGGCGACAGTTTGGCAACCGCGAGGCTATCGACAAGTCTTATCCTTACATCAAGCGCTGGTTGCAACATCTTTTCGAAGAATACCTTGAAGATGGTATCATTACCAAGGACCAGTATGGCGATTGGTGCGTGCCCCCAGAATCCTTAGAACTTATCCACTCACAGGATCCTGCCCGTAAGACTGACGGAGCCCTCATCTCTACAGCCTACGTCATCCGCGTACTTCAGTTGTTAGAGCAATGGGGCTGTGAAGCAGACTATTGGAAGCCCCTGCGTCAACAGATGACAGAAGCCTTTAACAAGAAATTCCTAACGGTAAAGGAAGGTACCTCACAGGCTCCTGGTCATACGCTCTATCCTGACTCCATTTTCTATGGCAACAATACGGCTACTGCTAACCTGTTGGCCCTGTCGTTTGGCATCGTTCCAGAGAAATATCGTCAAGAGGTAACGAAGAATGTGGTGGAGAATATTATCCTGAAGAACAATGCCCACGTGCCTTGTGGTGTCATTGGCATCTCATGGCTGTTACGAGGACTCAGCGACAATGGCTTCAGCGACATAGCCTATATGATAGCCACCCAGCACAGCTATCCTTCTTGGGGCTATATGGCAGAGAACGGGGCTACCACCATCTGGGAACTATGGAATGGCGACAAGGCCAGTCCCAAGATGAATAGTGGCAATCACGTCATGTTGTTGGGCGACCTCATCACATGGTGTTACCAATACCTAGGTGGCATTCGCCAAGACGGAACATCCTACAAGCATATCGTGCTCAAGCCCGACTTCACCATCCAGGACTGTTCATGGGCTGATGTCAGCTACGATTCGCCCTACGGCACCATTGAGAGCCATTGGACGAAGACTCTGCAACATGTAGAATGGGATGTACGCATTCCTTGCAACACCACTGCAGATGTCTGTCTGCCCGATGGTACTATCAAGACCTTAGGTTCAGGCAAGTATCATTTCTCATGCGACATTCCCACCGCTTCGCCTGCCATTACCAAAGATGAGTTCTTATATGAGCAAGCCAGCTTCCCACAGTGCCATGCTGCCACTATCGTAGAAACCAAGAAGGGTGACCTCGTTGCCACTTATTTTGGAGGCAAGCACGAGCGTAATCCTGATGTTTGCATCTGGGTCAACATCAAGAAGAAAGGTGAGAAAGAATGGAGCAAACCCATCCTTGCTGCTGATGGAGTCTTCACCCTTGGCACAAAGAATGCCGAAATTGCTGGCATTACTCCTGAGACTACCCCTGCCTCTGAAGGGCCCGTGCGTCGTGGTTCAGCCTCAGCTAATCAGCGTCGCAAGGCCTGTTGGAACCCTGTTATCTGCGAAATGCCTAATGGCGAACTTTGGTTGTTCTTCAAGGTAGGTCTCAAAGTTGCCGATTGGACAGGATGGCTTTGTAAATCGAAAGACGGAGGCAAGACATGGAGCGACAAGGAACCTCTGCCTCATGGATTCCTTGGACCTATTAAAAATAAACCTGAAATCATCAACGGACGTCTGCTTTGTCCTTCCAGTACGGAGAACAATGGTTGGAAGTTCCACATGGAGATTTACGACATTGCCAAGAAGGAATGGAAATACGTAGGTCCTGTCAAGGCAGAACTCGCCATGCGTACGGAGGACATGAAAGCCGCCGGTGCCAAGAGCGACAAGGAAGACATCGAGGCCCCTGATGCAGGAGGTGTAGCCACCAAGGACGGACGCCACCCCATCGACTGCATCCAACCCTCCATCCTGAAACTCAAGGATGGACGCCTGCAGGTTCTGATGCGCACCCGCAACGGACGCATTGGCACCTCCTTCTCCAGCGACAATGGCGACACATGGACAAACGTTACACTTTTGGATGTTCCCAACAACCAGAGTGGCACTGATGCTGTTACCCTGCAAGATGGACGTCACGTGCTCATCTACAACAACTTCGCCTCGCTCCCTGGCACGAAGAAGGGTGTGCGCACGCCTCTCTCTATCGCCATCAGCGAAGATGGCACCCACTGGCGTCATGCGCTGACTTTGGAGGATTCTCCCATCAGCCAGTACTCCTACCCCAGCATCATCCAAGGTAAGGATGGAAAACTGCATGCTGTCTACACTTGGCGACGACTGCGTGTAGCCTACAAAGAAATAGATCCTGCTCAGCTATGATAGCTGAGCAGTTTTTTTAGTAGCCCAGTTTGTCATTAGCATCTATTCCTTGGGCCACAAAACGTCTTTTCTTGTAAAAGACGGAAGCAGAAGCCCTTTGTAAGCAACAAATTCCGTTATGCCAACCATCTGCTGATGGCTCCTGTCAAAGAATACATGGTCGGTTTGGAGAAACGTCTTCCTGGAAAGCATTATGAGAACGTGCTGCTTGTGGACACATTGGGTAACTATCATGAACTGAAAGAGTATATGGGCAAAGGATATGTGGTGCTACACTTCTGGGAGAACTGGCATCGCAACCAAATTGTTCTTGAGACATTAAACCCAAATCGGGTCATTAGACTGATTTGGGTTAAAGGAGCTGCGCCGTCTGGCAGACAACCAATCAGCCTCTCATCAAGCTCTTGAGGAACAGGTACCAGTCCCCCTGTTCCGACGGACTGCCAGTCCGAACGGGACGGACTGAAAGTCCGAAGGCTTCGGACTACAAATTAATATTAGTCGGGCGAGAAGAAACATTTAATAGGAATAAGGAACCCTTATCTGACAATAACCAACCTGTATTGCAAAATAACCCTCACTTCCTCCCGTTTTCGCTCGCAGTCCCACTATTTACAGGGGTTCACAGACGGGAGGGGAACGAAATATCCCTCACGTTACCCTCCCTTTTGGGGTCCCTTGAAAGATTGACGGGAGGCTAGATTCTGAAAAACGTGAGGGAGACGGGAGGGAAAACAAAAATCCCTCCCGTGTCTCAATCCCTTTGTTCAAAGGCATTCCGAGCGAAAACGGGAGGATGTGAGGGTAAAATCGAAATTCCTGGAATTTGTTTACTTTTGCATCTAGTCAACTAATTTTAGGGATTACTTTCGGAGTAACAAAAATTACTTTCGGAGTAACAAAAATTACTTTCGGAGTATTCTAATTTCTATTCGGAGTATTTGGGACAATTATAGAATGTTTGCTCATCAACACCAATCACACCACCTTGGAAGTCAACCTTCCGAAGATTAATATTTGATGCAAAGGTCTCTCTATAGGTCAGTTCTACATGTTGCTTAACCGTAATGGTTTCCACATACTTGTTTCCACTGAAATCTGCAATTCGCATAACCTCTTCAGGCACTACATAGTGCTTCTGCTGAGTCCAGCAACATAGCAACTCACCAATAACCATATCTATCAGCGCATCATTCACAACCTTATATCTTTCAGCATGACTGACGACACCCTCAAAACCATCATGGGCAGTAACCAAACCAGCTCCAACCTGTTGCATTGTTTTGGGAATTACCAGACGCTTTAAGTTCTTACAGCCCCAGAAAACATTATGCCCTAAATAAGTAATATTCTCATGAATCTCAATAGTTTCTATTCCGCTACAATAAAAAAGTCCCGGACATATGAAATTGAATTTGGGTGGGAAAACAATGGACTTTAGTGAAGTGCAGAGCCTAAACGCTCCCTCATCAATATCTTCTAAAGAATCTGGAATATTGATAGACTCCAGATTATGGCAACAATTAAACGCCCCAGAGTGAATCTCTTTAATGGTTGATGGCAAAATCACTTTTCTCAAGTCACGACAACCTTCGCACATAAAGTCAGGAATCTCTTCAACACCCTCTGGTATTTCCAACTCTTCAATTCCACAATGGATAAATGTATTTGCTTCCATCTTTCGCAACGTACTGGGAAGATGAATCTTTTTCAGATTACTCCCTTTCTGCCAAAACGTACCAACCATCTCCTCCACCCCTTCAGGTATTGTGTATTCATCGCATGAAAGCTGGGTGGTGACTTCCTTCAAGATACGACCAAAACTACTATAAGTCACGCCCCACTCGTCTGTCCATTCTTCTCCAAGAATCATGTTCATCAGCGGCATCATCACATCCCTCACTATTGCATCATCATCCCTTCCGTTACGAGGAATGATATTGACATTGGGGAAAAGCTGAGCCATAAAACTGTTCTTATATAGATTGATTGGCAATTCGTCAACGAAGCACACCCAGCATTTTCGACGACTCTCGTCAGTGTTTCCCTTGAACAGATTTCTCTCCAAATCGTCAATAGTCATCGTATTCCTGAAATTCTTCGGAACATACCATGATCCTGGATTTATGCATATTCTTCTGTAATCATACATTTTAATAGCATACAATGCGCCCAGCCCGACACCGACTATCAAATCTGGATTGCTCGCAGCACACAATTGCCTGATGTTGGATAAATCTTCATGGGGTGAAAGGTCTAGCCGAAGCTTCATCACATTACAGCCTTCAATTTGACGAAGATAGCTCATCATACTATCCTCATACATGAATCCTTGGCTATGTAAATACAATATCGTTTTATTCATCTATCTATCTTTCTTTTACACATCTCTAATCACAATATTTCCTTCGATACCATGAAAAACATTGCCAGCAATACATTTTACAGAGCGAGGAACCGACAGCGTCAGATACCCCACTTCAACCCAAAAGGCATTTTCGCATATCTCTTCCACTCCATCAGGCACGAAGTATTCCGTACTCTTAAAGCCTGCGACAGCACATATTAATCGTTTTCTGTCCTTACTATACCTTACTTTATATTCGTCAATATAGTCATCTGCCATCAGTTCGTCTTCAGCCTTGTCGTTGTCGCAAGCTTCTGCAAGTCGTAACTGCTCTTTGAAATCAGCATCATATTTCTCCTTCCATTTTCTACGAGCTTCTTTAATATCTGGTTCTTCATCCACCACAGCTATGATGCTTCCATCAAGAATAAAAGCGTTTAGTCTTGTACTTGCCAGTACTCTTCCCATATCCAGAAGGTTATTGGCTTTATAATAGACCTTCCCTTCTTTTTCGTCTATATCAAAGTCAAGTGCCAAATAGCATGAACAATCCATCGCCAAGTGTTCAAGATCCTCAAGACGCTGGTGATTCATTTTAAATTCCAGCATCATTGAGACAATCCTTCCACCCTTTACTTCATATTCAAAACGGCCAGTGATATTAGATTGAAATGCAGGATTCCATTCATGTTGATAAATGGCATTCAGCCTCTCACAGCAAGGAGATTGCAGATTATTGAATTCTCCCTCGTAACTATACACGCCATCAGGCAATTCCTGAAGGTCTATTATCATTTTCTCCATACGTTCAGAACTTTTCTATCTCTGTCAATTCCTCATGCTCGCCACATGCCAAGCAACGAATAAACACCATATCGCCCATTCCTGTTGGAAGGAAAGTTACTGCAAACCGTTCCTCAGCACGAGACGGACATTGATAGTGTTTCTTCATAAACGCCCTTGCTCGTTCTGACTCGACATCAGTCATTTCAAACACAAACGGTTTCTTCTTTTCATTCTCCATCTTCAAACCAAGTTGAGGTTAGTCCATACGTGTGTAATGCATAGTCTGGAACATCTACGTCGTAGTGCTCACTCTTCCATTTGTCTATCGCCTGATGGATAATTGCATCCAACTCAGGAAATTTCTCTTTCACAATATCAGCAAACTTAAATCCGAACTCAAAGCGTTCCATCTTACTCTTACCTACACTATCGCAAACCCGTTGGTATAATTCCATCGGAATCTCTACCCACAGGTCTGCTTCCGTGCCCCAGATAAAGGTTATTCTAAATCGAAAAGTATTTTCTTTCATTTTTTATTTGGATTTATCATGTCTCAATGTCTTCTCTATCATTCATTTGGAGCATTCTATTCTGTAGCGTTTTTAAATGTCCAATGACAATAATTTCGAGAAAGTAATATTATGTTATCACTGGCTATTACTCCAAAAGGACCGATAATATCATATCTTTGCATTTCTTCTTCTGAATTTGGATGTACTGTTTCACCTCTTATCGGTTTAAAAGCTGAGTACATCATGCCACGATCTGGTGATATATACCCATCACGCTCATACACCATATCACAACTAATAAGGCCATATTTCACAGCTTGATCTACAAAATTATCATATTCATTTTGATTAAATATCTTCAAAAGCAACTGATCTTCATCTTGCACCGACGAAAGAACAAAACACCATGCATGCTCACCTGTAGGTAATTCTTTTGTTCCATCCAACCTTATATTATTCCCCAATATGTAAACTTTGTAATCTGTAGTAATATATTCATAACGTTCTAATCCATATTTATCAATTAAATTCTGAGGTGGTTCTTGGAATGTATACCATGTAGGATCTGGGCTTAATTGCTTAAACATATCTAAGAACGTCTTATAGTCCAATTTTTGCAACTTAGGCTTCTCTGATTTAGGTTTATTTGCTTCTGCCATTTTAATCACATTCTCAATATCACTATTATCAGTCTCTTCTACATGTGACGTGTGATTCCTATATAAATATAGGCCAAAAACCGACAATAATATTATAGCCAATACTATGTATATCCATTTTTTAAATTGAGAATAATCCTCCTCTATATTAGGTTCCTTTACCTGCTTATTATCGGATAGTTCTTGAACTGGATTATTTTCCTCCTTTGGTTCTTCTTCCAAATTTTTATCTTTGTTATTCTTTTCAGAAGTTTTATCTTCTTTCTTAGTGGCTTCACTACTTGGTTCATTCTGTTGCTTGCCACAATAAGGACAGAACAAAGAATCATCATCTATGGTCTCTCCACAATGGATACACTTCTTACCCTGGAGTTCCTGTGTTTCTTCTGCCTGAGCCTCAGCCTTCTCTATCCCTTGCTTCGTTCCACACCCATGACAGAACAATTCATCATCCTCAAGTATGGCTTTGCAGTTTACACATTCTTTCATAGTTATCTAATATTAAAAAGATAGTTTAATTCTGTCTTTTTGTATTATAAATGGACCTATAACATCATATTTTAATAATGTATCAACAGAATTTTCAATAGTCGTAATCTTCCCTTTAATAGCCTTTGATGCGGCAAAGATATTTTTATCTACATCTTCTTCATTCTCAAATCCATTATTTTTTATACGAACAAGTCCATATTTATATGCCTGCTCTATGAATTTCTTGTAATCATGCTGGTCAAAAAACTTCAGACTTAACTCGCCTCCTTCATCTTCAATATGATATGCAATAAAACACCAAGCACCTTTATCCGTAGGAACCACATCCTTTCCACTATACTTTATATTTCTGCCTAAAATAAAACCATCACTATTGTCATCTTTATATTGATAAAAATCTAATTTATATTTGTCAATATCATGAGACGGATATAGTAATTCGCTCATATAGACCTCCGGATTCAGATCTTTAAATATATCTAGAAAAACTGTATATTCCAGACTTGAAATAGGGGCATTTTCATCTATCATTTCTTGACTACTATCATTTTCTGCTTCTTGATTAGAGTTGTTATTTCGAATATAATAGAAGGCTATAACAAATAATACCAGAAAAAACAATACAATGTAGAGCCATTTTTTTAATTGAGAATTGTCTTTCTCTATATTAGGTTTCTCCACCTGATTATTATCGGATGGTTCTTCAACTGGTTTTTCTTCCTCCTTTGGTGCTTCCTTCAAATTCTGAGCATTTTTATCCTCTTCCGAAGTTTTATCCTCTTCCTTAATAGCATCACTACTAGGCTCATTCTGTTGCTTGCCACAATAAGGACAGAACAAAGAATCATCATCTATTGTCTCTCCACAATGGATGCACTTCTTACCGTGGGACTCCTGTGTTTCTTCTGCCAGATCTTCTGTTTTCTCTATCTCTTGCTTCATTCCACACTCATGACAGAACAATTCGTCATCCTCAAGTATGGTTTTACAGTTAATGCATTCTTTCATTGTTTATCTCTGTTTAAATTCTCTTTCAAATCGAGACATTTTATCGTCAATCTTCTTTTCGGCACGCATAAAGATATTCATTCGCAAATTCAATTCTTGCAAACAAGCATTCCAATCCTGCTGAATTTTGTCTGTACAATGATGTTTCATATCTTCTGCCACCTTGTCTTTCCAGACTTCAAATAGTTTTTCTGAAGCCATTTTTAAGGTTGACATATCATTGTTTATTATACCTATCGGATTCATATTCTTTTCTTGTTCTCATTATATTGTTCAAGTTGTCCAACAGACTTCTTGATAACCTTCTGACCCTTATCAACGTTATCTTTGGTCTTATTCTGGAACTTTTTAGTTGCTTCAATAATACATGATGTAGCAGCTTGTGCTGTTAGTACTAAAGAAGCAACCTCTGAACGTAACATTTTTGCCTTATCTCTTTTTATCTCTAATATAGACAACTTAGCCTTCAAGGCATTTCTGCCTTCATAGTCACTATTTGATAAATAAGCCAAAGTATTAAAGCACTCGTTATATTCAGCTATAGCCTCAGCCTCTATCTGTTCAGCCCTTTTAAGCTTCTTACGAAGACTATCCAATTTCTGAACTATAAGGTTGTTTAGAGTAGTGCTATTGGTTGATACATTTTCCCAAAAGCTCTGCATCTTACTTGCAAATACCGTTAGTTCACTGACCTTGGAAACTTTTGCATCTTCTGTCATACCTTATTATATTCTATTACTGCGATACATCTCCAAAATATCAACACTCTTGCCAATAAACTTGGCATACTCCACCATGCGATTTGCAATCTCGTCAATCTGCTTGGTATCTTTCTCGAATGCTGTCATGAACTTCTGATTCGACGTATCATTCCATCCTTCACAAACGCGATTCATTTTCTTCTCTGCTGCATGGAATGCATTAGACAGTTGTTCACTCAATCGTTTCAAATCACTACCGAACTGTTTCAGTTCTTGTATATTTCTAACACCTACTTCTTGTGCCATTTTACAACGTGTTTAATATATTAATAATTTCTTTTGATTTCGAAGGCATATAGGGCGTGAACAGTGTATAACTGTCACTCTCCTCTGAATAATAGTATGCACGGAGTCGATCCCAATCGCTGCTCAACTTCTCTAATCGAATGTCGTCATTCAGATGCAATGTCACACCTGCTGTTTCATCCGATTTTAGCATCACTAGATGCTTAAACTTCTGGAATACCACCTTTGGCGTGATATAGTCTTCAAACAACAGATTCGATGCCTTTTCTATTTGTAGCAAGGTATGAACGCCATAGTCTGGTCCTTTGTCAAGGATTACATTCAATGCGTCTCGATAGGTTCGAATTTTTGATGAAGAACTACTGCTATCACCAAAGAAATCATCTGATATGCTCATCATATCATCATCAGAAGATTTACTATCATTGCCATCTTCCAATTCCAGATCCATCTTTAACTCACGAAAACGATCTTGACCTAATATCATCAGGATGGTTTCTCCTGCTGTTCCATTTTGAATGCTCTGTGCCAATTCCTTGAAGAACTTACTTCGCTGTCTGCGCTCAATGATGTCACAATAGCCTTCGTTCTCCAAATCGAAGATTAATTCATGCACCTCACCCTCTTCATTGTTCAGGCAGTCTATCACCTTAAAGGCTATATCCTTATGCTTCAGTTTAGCAGACATCATCAAAGATACAAACAGATTCATCGTGGTGCGAGTTACCTGCTCTTGATCATTCAATCCTAACAACAATACATTTTCGCTGAAGTCTTCATTCAACTTAATATACAAGTCCTTCTGGCTGATATCAATGGCCTTACCCATGAATGCAACAGGTGACTTACCCTTTACTGTCTGCATCAGTTCCTTCACAGCCTCATCCATATAGAACATCTGGGCACCATTAAAGTAGAACTCGCCATTACTCTTATGATCATTGGCCTTCTCTACGATAGTAGCTATTAGTTTTTCTGCCATCTGCTTATCAGTATAGTAAGCCTGAAACTTCACTTGTTCATCTACATGGTGATAGTATATCTGACCCGTTGACAATTCTGAAGTGATAGCGGAACTATTAGGGACTAATCGCTCAGAATCCGTCTGTGCACACTTCAACAGATAGAAGTCACTCACGTTGTTGATAATCTCACTTGAAATCTCTGTACCAGATAAAGTCTGCGTAGCAAATACCAAATGAACGCCCTGGCTACGACCCTCTTTGGCTATTTTAATCACTATATCAGAAATCTCATTTCTTACCAATCGAGGAATAGAATCATCAGCTTTGAACATCTCGTGACACTCATCAGCCACCACCAACACATGAGGAATTCTATCTTGTTGATGTATCTTGTTGTATTCTCCTATGTTATTCACACCAGCACTACGCAACAATTTTCCACGTTCTGTCATACTGCCACGTAGTTCTCTTAAAATCTCCAACGTTACCTGTGGGTCTGAATTATCCACCAGCAATGCCTTTACATGCTTTGCCCCCTTATAGCGATTGAATTCTACACCTCCAAGCTTAAAGTCAAGCAGATATAGTTGCAAATCTTCTGGCGCATACTTAAGCATGGCCCCACCTATTATATTATGTAGGAATACAGATTTACCAGAACCAGACTGACCAATAATAAAAGAGTGGACATGACTAACCAAGTTTAGGTAGAATTGCATTTCATCCTTACCTTTTCTTCCTACATCAATATAAATGCCATTCGAAATATCATCATATAGTAATCGATTAAATTTGTTAAAATCCGTTATGATAGCTCTATGTTCATCTTTTAACATAATTTCTTGGTTGATGTATTTCAAACAAGCAGTTAGTATTTGTTTATCATCAACAAGATTTACTGGTTTAATAATACTATCAGGTTCTATTTTATCATAATCAAAAACAGGAATTCTATATTCACATTTCTCACGCAAAGACAAAAAGGCAACATTGTCTACCTCATCTTTAAATGCTAAATGATCTTTTTCATATCCAACACCCCACTTTTTAATTGCAAACTTGTCTAATTCCCTTTCAATTTTTTCAATATCAAGTTCAAAAGCCGTTAGAGCATCTATTGCGATTTTCATATCTTGTGGATTTTTCCCATTAAAGCCCCAAAAGCCGAAATCCATATTATATTGATAACAAAGAAATTTTGAAATAATATAACCATTGTATTGTTCATCCAATATATAACCTGTTGGCTTATCATTTAGATGTAAGCATCTTTTACTATTATATGAATTGGGGAAATAATCTGAGGTATAAGAACAACCAACATACCTTCTTTCTAGAATTTCTTTAAAATGATTTAATATTTTATAGTCTATTTGATAGTCAAAAAATGACATATAACATAGTAAATCCTTTTCGAAATAATTATATCTAAGTATTTTTCTAGGTATGTACAAAGCAATTCCTATCATATCTCCAGTTTTATTCTTTGAATGATAGGGAATTAATCGTATTCTATTATGATATTGATATTTGACTTTAGGAATAAATGGTATCAAGCAAGTCTTTGCCCCTGTTGCTTCTTCTTTGGTTGAATATTTCAATAAGACTTTCTCTTTCTTTGAAATCAAATCACTTATTTTTATTTTTTCAATACCGTAAAGAGACTGTAATTTATTATTAAACAGCTCAAATGAGGCATTATCAATCAGATAATTCTCTCCATTAAATTTGGTTATTGCAAAAATCAATTCATACGACACATGTCTCTTAATATTTTGCTTATTATCGACCTTATCACTTAAGATACCAGGAAGATAAGAAGCCCAATTAAAACACTTATCTTCATTTGTCACAATATTGTCTTCTGGCTCAAGCATAAGATGATTAGGTGTTTTTATAAAAAACAATCCACTGCGAATAAAAAACTGATAAGATCTCTGTTTGTTAGATATAATTTCATTTCTATCGCTATCAAATTTTTCATTAAAGTTTAATGTTAATCCATTATTATTTTTGAAAAGAACATAATATATACCTATGGGACTTGTCGATGAGCATTGCTGCATAATTCTTTTCTCATATTTACATTTCATCGAGTCATCAAAGAAAAAAACAAATTCATATGGAATTGGTATCTCCTGATTATCATCACAATACTTAGGATAATTACCGTAATTTTTTATCACATTGAGTTTTCTTTCCTCAAGACGATTCAAAAGACACTCTAATTGTTCTTCTGAGATAATCGGTCTTTCATCATAGATAACAGGAGGTAATTGTCTAAGAAGTTTATCATATTCATATTTACTACCTAAATCTACAAAATTAAGCTTAACCTTTTTAATAGGCAGCTGTAACATAATAGAAAAAACAAATTGATTCAAAAGCTTAATTCTATCATTCTCATTTTCATATGTAATTGTAAAAGCTCCATCTGATTCTATTTTATAAACACTTGGTATTCTTACTTTCAGACCATCTATTATATCATAAAAGCAATGCATAGATGGAAACCATTTCATGCTAAAACGATTTGAAGAATTCTTTTTTATTATATTAAATAAGTCATTAGCTTCTTCTTCGGTAATTGTATCATTTATGTATACCAAAAACAGTTCTGGATGCAATCCCCTGACCTCCTTCATTCTTTTTATAAATATATCTTGAAATCGTTTGTAGATTTCTGCTGGCACAGGATTGTTTGAGCAGCAACACTCGACATTGTAATAATAGTCAAGTATCAAATCTTTTACATATGTGGGTATAAGTAAACTATTTGTTGGGTTGGAAAAAGGAAGAAAGGAACTGTCATAATTTGGGTCAGGTAAAATAGTATTTATGTGGGCTTGTTCTAAACTCACTAGCTCACTCTTACCCCCTAATTTCTTATATAATTCATCAGCCTTTGAGAAATCCTGCACTGTACCAATACCCATTTCATACCTAAAGGCCTGACGAAGCATCGCAGCTTTGTCTCCTTGTTTTGCTTTTTTCATCACCCCTTCAATGTCCAACTCTTCCAAAATCATTGGATTTGGAATACAAATTTCATTGGACGTTGGATCAACAATTTCCTTCTTTGCTTTAGGTGTTGACTCTGTTTCCTTCGTATTCTTTGCTTTATTTACTAGCACGACATCATTATCTGAAGAAACTTTTGTTTCATTAGCCACTTCTTCAACTTCCTCTTTCTTCACTTCACTATCAGGAGCCTCCTTGTTAACATACACAGGAGCTCCACACTTTGGACAGAACTTAAATCCATCCTTTATCTGATTTCCACACTTTGAACAAAACATATAGCGATTTCTTTAGTTCTGGTTTGAACTATCCATTTTTTTTATTCGTTTTCTTAGTAACCTAATGTCTGTCTTATCTATCATATCGATTAGTGTATCAAGTCTATGACATTCTATATGCACTCTTGATGTATTAATAAAATATGAACATATGCATATACTCCTCCCATCTAATTGTCTATTCAATTTTTTATGTGTTAATTTATAATCTAACTTAAGGAGCAGATTTTCCAAACAACTTCCTGCATACAAAAAAATATAATTTTCAAACCGAAGATTGTCCATCTTTCTAAATTTTTCAATATCAGATAATGGATTGGAACTATCAATCATTTTTATCTCACACAACCACTTCTGATTACCATTAGTGATACTATCAAGCCTTGAATGAAGGACTAAATCTGGAGAAAATTTGCCGATATAGGTTTCAACTTGACGACTTTTTGTTTGTTCACCATTTAAATACAAACCAGAATAATTTTCAGAATATTCTTCCATTATTTTTCTATACTGATGATATAATTCATAAGCAAATATTCTTTCTGGATATATTTTATTAGTTGCTCCATCAAAATTCATGGAGTACATATAATATCCTTCATCTACGTGACATAATGCTGAAATGAAATCTTCCATGTATTCCCAGCCGACAACAGTATTATTTATTATGCATACTCGTTCACCATTTGGGGAATTTACTGATTTTATCATTCTCATGTTAATCTAAATAATGATGGAACAAACGAAATTCATTTAATAAGCGTCTCAAAATTTCAGACATAAAAATGTCTCTAGCCTCGAAACTCTGAAGCATTTTGATGTATTCTTTTTTTCTTATTTGTTCATCTTCATTCAAACTATTAGAAAATTGCCATACAGTATTAATTAACAACTCATAATCTTCGTCTTCAATTTCATATTTTATTCCATTCGGATGAAATGTCAGAAGAATTTTATCAAATTTTCTTTTAACTTCAGTTCTTGTCATAGAAACTATTGCTTTAGGTTTGTATGGGTCTAAAGACAATAACAAAAAGAAGTGTGAGCCTATCGCTAACCCTACCGATAGGCCTTGGACTGCCTGAATAAATAGATTAGAAACAGCTCACACCCTTGTATGAAGATAGGATATACCTATACTATCATAAGCAAGGGAAGTACGCCGAACTATCTCCATTTTATTCTGATGAGTGTCCAAGTTCATCGGTATGGAGAAAGCTAAACGCTTCCTATGTCATGTCTGCGACAGATTTTCTGCCACGTTGCAAATATAAGAAAAATTTAGCAAACGACGTTCATTGTGAGCTGTATTTTTTGCAAAAGTACGCATTTTTGTTGAATTTAGTCACTCCATATCACTTCTTTCTTCATTATAGAGATATTATTTGTTCGTTATACACCTTTTTGAGGGCAAAGATACGAAACAATGACGAAAAATGGAAGAAACAGTGCGACCATTTCTTCGACGAGCGGCAAGCCGATTACTTCCATTTTGCAATTATTATTGAATACCATTCATTCGACAACAATCGTCTTGGTGGTAAAGTCGGAATATACCACTATCTGCACTCCCTTGTCGTATGGTTTACAGATGTGATAACTCCAATGGAACTCTAAGAAGGCTTCATAAGGAAAACATGCTTAGGGCATTAGCAACATTACCTCTTCCCCAATTCACCTAAGTATTAACATCTGTCTTTGTTCGTTTAATGTACGTCTGATATCCGTTTGTTGTCCGTTAGGCAATCGGACAACAAACGGACAACAATCGGACAACAAACGAACAACAAGTATGGATGGAGTAAGGAAAGAACTAGGATGGAGTGTAGGAGAACATGAGTTGAATAGGAGAGTAATTAGAGAGTAATTAGCACCTTATCTAAACTTGTCTAAAGTGCAATGCGAACCTTATAGTGTACTTTAAATGTTGATTGATGACAAATAACGATGTCATCAGTCTTTTTTATATATAAAACTACTTGAAAACATGAAGAGAATATCAGCCTTATTGTTACTGGTCTGCCTGACCACTTTGACAATGGCACAACGAGTCAGTATCCAGACAGGAAAGAAAGCATCAGCACGTGAGCAATATGCTGCAGAATCCCTGCAGAAGAAATTAACGGAGATGGGCTATACCGTCAATTCCAAGAAAGCAGACTGCAAGATTATGCTTTCGAACGC
>ODAI011205288.1_pt1 | contig 18667 bp, 17 predicted proteins | sample 1539321 | NCBI WGS metagenome assembly ODAI01 (sample SAMN02144231, study PRJEB22623) | gut metagenome | biome: sheep rumen | host: Ovis aries | place: New Zealand
CAGTTCGGGCACGTCGTGGTGCGCGTCTCCAGCGTGCCGTGCCACACGGTGGTCGTCTCGGCCGCCGCGTCAATGTTGTTGCGCATGGCCTGGTTGCGCGCCTGCGCAACGTAGGCGCTCTCGCGCGGGGCGCACGAGATGCACAAGCCCTCGTCCTCGTTCCAGCAATCGGTGCACACCCACTGGCTGCAGGCGGGACACTTCCTGAAGTGCGGGCGCACCTCCTCCTGGGCCGCGTCGAACGATTGTTCCTGTTCCTTGCGCCATTGCGGCCCCTGCGATTCGAAGTTGTTGCCCACGGCTCCTATTCCGCGCTCCACGAGGCCGCCAAGATTGCCGGCGATTCCCCCGAGCAGCCCGCCGAGCCCTCCGGCCGCCTCGCTCAGGCGGTCGGCTTTCTTGCGCGATTCGTATGTCTGCGACTCCTGGAACGTCGACTTGAAACCGTTGCCGCAGTTGTCGCAGTAGAACTCGAACTGGAACCCGGCGTCGTTGGAAAGGTCGTTGTAGTTGCGGGTAAACGAGTGAAGCATGATGTTCCCTCCTTATACAGAGCGAATGCATAAGCTAACAGGCCCACAATATCACACTTAACAGTTTCACTGACTAAGAGAAGCAACGAATTCGCGTGCTGTTTCGATGTGCTTCGTTACTGTTCACACTGCAATGTCATTCAGTTAACGATTGAGAATGCGTCATGACCAGCTGAGTACATGGGCGAATCGCGCCGGAAGCAGGCGGCTCGGCGGACGAAAGGACCGTACCGCAGCAATCGGCACCCTGGCGGGCGGCCCGGGCTGCTTTCGGGCGCGCGGGCACCGACCCGGCGACGTCGGGGCATCCCATGGGTGACAAAGGGGCGGTTCTAGTGTCACCTTTCGGAGAAAGGTGACACTAGAACCGTCCCCCTGTCGCCCTGTGTTCCCTGTAAATATGGTAGTATGTATCCTGTAATTCTGGTAATCACCAAAATCGGAGGCGCTGTTGATTCCTCGAGACCTTGCGAAGACCCTTATCTCTGCGGCTGAGAAGTTCCCCGTCCTGAGCATTACGGGCCCCAGGCAAAGCGGGAAAACGACGCTTGTACGCGCGACCTTTCCCAATCACGAGTACCTATCCCTTGAAGATCCGGAGGTGCGCGCGCTTGCCCAAGACGATCCGCGCGCGTTCTTCCGCATCCACTCGGGCAGGCTCATCCTCGACGAAGCGCAGCGGGCGCCGGAGCTTTTCAGCTATCTTCAAGGCATCGTAGACGAGTCCGGCGAGACCGGGCGGTTCATTCTGTCCGGTTCCCAAAACTTCCTGCTTTCGCGCACTATCTCGCAAAGCCTCGCTGGGAGGGTGTCAGTCCAGAGGCTTCTGCCTCTTTCCCTTTCCGAGGTCCAAGGCGCAGGGATCTGCCTACCGCTGGATGACTGGGTTGCCCAGGGGGGTTATCCTCGCATCTACGATAAGAGCATCCCTGCGCCCGAGTATTTCCCCAGCTACATCGAGACGTACCTCGAGCGGGACGTGCGCGCCGAGGGAACCGTAGGGCGTCTTGCGGCATTCAGGCGCTTCATCACGCTTTGCGCCCTACGGTGCTCCAAGCTGCTGAACATGACGGCGCTTGCCTCGGACGCGGGGGTCACGGTGAAGACGGCGAATTCGTGGCTCTCGGTCCTGGAGGCGAGCTACCTTGCGTTTCGCCTCGAGCCCTATTACGCAAATCTGGGCAAGCGGCTCATCAGGTCCCCCAAGCTGTACTTCTTCGACTCGGGGCTCGCCTCGCATCTGAGCGGCATCGATTCGGGCGATTCCCTCGCTCTAGACTCTCGCAAGGGGTCGCTTTTCGAGTGCATGGCCGTATGCGAGCTTCAAAAATACGCTCTTGCGCATGGCGTGAGGCCTGGCCTGTCTTTCTATCGGGACAGCAACGGGCGGGAAATCGACATCCTGGTGGAGAGGGGCGGACGCATCATCTGGGCGGTAGAGGTGAAGTCCTCTTCGACCTATTCGCCGAAGTGGTTCAGGAACCTTGATGCGGTCGGCGACCTTCTCGGCGTCGACGAGGGCCACAGGATTGTCGCCTGCGGTCTTGACGAAGGGTTCGAAACCAAGCACGGGCGTGTCGTTTCAGTAGCCGACCTGCCCTCTGTAGTGTTCGAGTAGCGAGATGCCTTCCTGGTCGCGTTATGGCGAGGCGAAAGCTCCTAATAGAGCTTTGCAGAATGTTTGGCCATGATACGCAAGGCAGTTTTCGCCGACCCGGCTGCAGCCGCATCAGGCCAAACCAGTAACGTATAGAGCTTGCAAGCCTGAGGTCAGGGGCTCGATTTCCCTATTCTCCACCAAGAAAGGCCAGGCCAACCGCTGTATTCGGTTGGCCTGGCCTTTCTTGAGCGCGCTGATTTTGCGTGAAAAGCGACCAGGAAACGACCAAACCCACGTTTTCGGCAACAAGAGCTTCGTGGGCGGTGGCGGTGTGGCGCATGGGACCTTGCGGAGAGAATGCGCGTGTTTGGGGGGCATGGTAACGCAAACGAAGAATCAGCCGCGCTGGTTCGACGAGAAGCGGAATCGCTTACATCGCCCTCTTTTCCATATTCCACATTTTGGGCACGGCAGGGTCTATCGGAAAAGCGAGTGGAGCCTCGCGCAGACCTTCAAGCCTTCAACGGAATCCCCCGCATCGCCGTCAATGCACCATTCTACTCTTGCGGCGAACGGGAAGTTGCTGAGTTAAGAAATCCGTCTCGGTAGAGTGACAGAGGGACGGTTCAAACCTGCACGCCCGCACCGGCGATGAGGGCGTTCGCGTAGGCGGCCCGGTTGTTCTTGTCGTTCACCGGCGATGCCCCGCGAAAGAACTTGCCGGGCTTAAGGTTCCCGCCCGCGAGCTCCCGGAAGTTCGCGAAGGCGACGTCGCTCGGGTAATCGGCGCGCTCGTCCGTGTAGGATAGGATATGACCGATCATATAACAACAATATCCGTTAAAAATGACACCTCGCGTTTAGTGTAACCGTCCATGAACGACCTCATGTTCGCGCGCCCCTCGGCGGACCGCGCGGTGCCTACAGAGTCCCAGGGCTTGAGCAGCGGCCAGGGAATCGACAGGTACATGGCTTTGGTGTGTCGCAAGAAGGCGACTTCCCAGTCGGGGTAGTAGCTGCGCTTGAGCGTCGACGAGTCGATCGATACGAACCCAGCAGCCTTGCCGGGGAACAGGTCGATGAGGGCTTGCGCTATTTAGCCGCCCATTGATTGGCCAACGAGGACGGGCGAGCGTATTTCCTTGACCTCGAGAATTGAGTTCAGCATTACGTCGCGGTGCGTGGTTGAGCGGTTTTACAGCAAACCCGCCTGGTAGGGCTTGTCGCACTTGGGAGCGCTGAGCGAGCACCGTTTACGGCACAGCGTGCAAACATCCGATGAGTTCGAGCTGTTGTCCGATATCGAGCTGCCATCAGCCGAATCGCCGGCAGAAGGCAAGCCGCCGGCTCTCGGCTTGGTGGCCGAGCCTCTGCCCGCGTTCGATTCCGTGACGGGCTGTTTCGCAGTCGCGCCGGCCTGCTGCGGCGCCACCTTGCCAGCCGCCGTTGCGCCAAGCGCAAGCACGCCCAAGGCAGCCATCGCAGTCACGCCCCTGCTGATGGCGCGGCGGCGCGACGGGTTGTATTCAATCTTGAAAGCGGATGCCAAAAACGCCCAATGCATGGCCAGGTGCACCACCGCGAGCGCGCAAAGCGCGTACGCGGAATACGTGTGCACGGCCGCCCACGTCGAGTAATCGCCGACTGGCCACACGAAACCCGTCGAGGCGAGGATGCCGCTGATGGCAACCGAGCTGACACCGAGCGCAATCGTAGTTGCGGTCAACAGGCAACCCACCGCGGCAAGCGAGGCTCGCCTGGCCGTCAGCTTGCCCGCTTTCGCGTTACGCGCGGTATTCTTCACCCATGCCGCCGAAAACGCCAGGTGCGCAACTAGGGTTGCGAAGAAGGCGAACCCCACCACCTCATGCAAGAACTCGCCGGTGAACTGAATCAACATCTCGAAAACGAGCATCAACGACAGGGCGGCGTCTAGCGCGACGCGCGTGGTCTTGCCAATCCTCATCTGCACTCAGCCCCCTACTTGACACCTCGTTATGTTGTGCAGACTCTATAGTAGACACGCTGCCTGAAACCCACCTGAAGAACACATCGGGTGACAGGGGAACGGTTCTCCTGTCACCTTTTCGCCATCGCCTTCGCGGACTTGGCGAATCGATCAACTCGCGTAGCTCGCGGGGAATGGCGGAAACGAGGAGGCGCGCGAAGCCACAAGGCCGCCGGTCGACTTCACGCGCCCGCTCTTCACCTCGATGGCGGTCGCATGGAACTCGTCGCTCACGACGAGTTCGACCTCGCGGTTCCCCTCGCGACACCAATTGAGGGAGAACCCCTCCCCGGCCGTCCATCTTGGATGAGCGACTCCAGCTGCCTGAGGTACGCTTGCGACGCGGGGGACAAGATGCGGTCTTTGCGCCACATGAGGCCGCGCTTGTCGTAGATGGACGGATCGAGGGGGATGCAGACGAGGCTGCTCGTCTCGAAGCGGTCGATGAGCTCGGCGTAGCCGATGGCGACGCCCAAGCCTGCTTGCACGAGTTCGATGGCGGCCGTCCCCACGTTCACCGTGGCAACTACTTCCATTTTCGCGTAGGAGTCGCCCGCCCATCCCTTCAGGACGGCGCCCGCCCATGCCTGCCGGGCTACCACCACGTTTACGCCCTCCAGGTCGGTCGCGCGAATATGGGCGCGGTTTGCAAGGGGGTGGCCTTGTCCCATGATGGCGACCCACGTATCGCGGCCGGGAAGATCGAGCACGCAGTACCGACTGCGTTCCCTCAGGCCGCACTCCACCATGAAGTCGAGGGAGCCCCGGTTGAGCGATTCAATGAGGTCACCCGCGTCGCCCGACGTGAGATGGAACTCCACGTGAGGATGTTGCTCCCGGGTGAGCTTGGCAGCCCGGGCGAGTAGGGGCGTGGCGCCCGACTCTCCGTATCCCAAGTAGACCGAGCCGGCCACCTCGTCTTTTGCGGTGCCCATACTTTCCCGTGCGCGGTCGGCGAGTTCCGCGATCGATTTTGCGTAATCGTAGAGAACGCGGCCCTCCTGCGTGAGGCGGATGATGCCGGCCTCCCGGCGATAGAGCGCGTGCCCCATCTCCCTCTCGAGCGCGGCAACCTGTCGCGACAGCGCTGGTTGTGAGATGTGGAGAGATGCCGCGGCGGCGGTCATGTTTCCCGTGTCGGCGAGCACGGTGAAGTTTTTCAAGGATTCAACCCTGAGCGACATGCCATCCCCAATCATGCATTAATTGCATAAAGATTTATGTTTCATAATGATATAGCAATTACTTCGCCCGCGCCCTACTTTATAGAGCAACATTGGGTTTAAACGGCAATAAACTCGTTAGCCGTATTGGAGGTGACCACGATGAGAAAAACAAAGGCAGTCCTTTTTGTAGTCCTGACGATTTGCCTCGGACTTGCTGCTTGCGGAAATGCGGGCGACAGCTCTAAGGAACAGGCGCCGTCGCAAGCGGCGGGCGGGGAGCAAGCGGTTTCCGCCTCACAATCCTCGATGCTGGTGCAATCGGGAACTGCATCGGCAAAGAAGGTGGCGAAAGACGGTGCCGACATGCAGACGAGCGACCCGGCCATGCCGACCAGGGTTCCCAAGGAGGGTGGCACGAAAATTAACATGTACTTCGGCGACACGGTGATCCCCGGCGTGCTAAACGATTCCGAAACCGCGCAGACCCTCGTCGAAAAGCTCCCATTAACTCAGCATATGAGCAGATATTCGCATGATTTTTGTGGCGTGACGCAAGACCTGCCGTACAACGAGGACGAGGTCCACTACGGGTGGCTGAACGGGGACATAGACTATGCCACTGACGCCCCCTACTTCACCATTCTGTTCGAGGACGAAGACGTGTCTGAGCAATACGGATCGCAGGTCAACATCGGCGTGATAACATGCCCGCTTAAAGAGATCTCGGCTCTTGAGGGCTCGTTCGACGTACGCATCGAACTCGCCGAATAGCTCGGCGTATTTACGTAAGGAGAGTTCCATGTCAGGTTCAATTGTTACGAGGCGCACGTTTCTGCGTGCGTCGGCGCTTGCCGCAGCGGGTATGGTGGTCGGGCTTGCGGGGTGCGCTCCGAGCAGGTCAACTGAGGGCAATTCGTTTTCTGCGAGTAGTTCGTCGTCAGTAGCCTCGGTTTCCGCCTCAGCCTCCGCCGTCAGCGCTGGCTCATCGAATCAATCGAGTGGATTAGCGAACGAAAGCGCTCGGAAGCCGCTCGTCGTGTACTTCTCGTACACGGGCAATGTCGACGCCATGGCCCATTGGATTGCCGATGAGGTTGGCGGCGACCTCGTGCGCGTGACGGCCAAGGAGGCCTATCCCGACGACTACGACGCGACTGTCGATCGCGCAAAGGACGAGCAGGATCAAAACGCACGTCCCGAAATCGTCGTCGATTTGAATGCGGAGCGGTTGGCGAACTGCGACACGGTGTTCTTCGGATTTCCCATATGGTGGTACGACCTGCCGATGCCGATGTGCACCTTCCTTGAAGATTACGACCTGTCGGGCAAGACGGTCATCCCCTTCTTCTCGCACGGGGGCAGCTCGAGTGGGGCAAACAGCTTGCCCACCCTGGAATCGCTTGCCAAGGGGGCAACGGTGAAGTCGGGCGATGCGATCTCGATCCTGGGGGATAACGTGGCCGCTTCCGAGCAGGATGTGCGCGCGTGGGCGAAGGGGAAGACCGGGCTTGGCGCGACCGGCGCGTCGACCATTGCAATGAAGGTTAACGGCACGACGCTCACGATGTTGCCGGCAAATACCGAAGCCGCATCGGCGCTGGTCGCCTCGTTGCGTGACGCGCCGATATCGGTAGACATGCATTCCTACGGAGGATTCGAGAAGGTGGGCGCGCTGCCGAACGAGCTGCCGTCCAGCGATGAGCAGATCACGACCCAGCCGGGAGACGTCATGCTGTACCAGGGCAACCAGATCACTGTCTTTCACGGCTCGAACACGTGGGCATACACGCCGCTCGGCCACCTAGAGGGCGCAACCACAGAGAGCCTGCTCGCCGCGTTCGGCGAGGGCGATGCAACGGTGGAATTGGCGCTGCAATAGCAGCTCGTCGGCCGCTCCCGCATCGGTTCAGGCTCGGGAGAGCATCCGCACCTCTCTGCATCACGATTGCATTTACAGCCGGCCTTGAGTTTCGCATGCGCACCTCTAAACGCAAAACTCTTGAATAGCAAAAAGAAGGTAGATAGAAAACGGGGAGGTTATAATGGAGTACAGGACGCTTCCGCACGGAGGCGAGAAAATCGGCGTCATCGGGCTGGGGATGGCGGGCATCCACCATGCAGATGCCAAGGAGACGGAAGCCGTAGTACGTGAAGCGCTCGATATGGGCGTGAACGTGTTCGACTTCATACCGAGCGAAGCATCGGCGTTCGAGGGCTACCTTCGCGCGCTTTCGGGCGCCAACCGCCAGCGCGCGATGCTGCAGGTGCATATCGGCGCAGAGTACACGACGGGAAAGTACGGTTGGACGGTCGACGCCACGCTCGCAGCTGCTGAGTTCGAGAAGCGCCTATCGGATCTCGGCACCGACTATGCCGACTTCGGCTTCATCCACTGCATCGACGAGGAATCGGATTTCGACAGGGTCATGAACGGCGGCATAGGGGATTACGCTTTGCGCCGAAAGGCGGATGGCACGATTCGCCACCTGGCGTTTTCCACGCATACGGTTGCAATCGCGCGCAAATTCCTGGCCACGGGCGCATTCGACTGGGCGATGTTTTCCATCAATCCCATGTACGATTACACGAACGAATCCACCTACGGGAAGGGTGAGGCGGCAGACCGCGCGACGCTCTACCGCGAGTTCGAAATGGCGGGCGTGGGCGTGTCGGTTATGAAGGCGTTCGCAGGCGGTCAGCTGCTCGATGCGGCACAATCGCCTTTCGGCCAAGCGCTCACCCGCGATCAGTGCATCGCCTACGCGCTGGACAAGCCCGGAGTGGCATGCGTGCTACCGGGCGTGCGGGGGCTCGACGACCTGCGCAGCGTGCTGTCCTATCTGGATGCCTCGCCCGAGCAGCGCGACTACTCGATTATCGGCGAATTCGCCCCGCCAACCGACAAAGGCGTTTGCGTGTACTGCAACCATTGCCAGCCGTGTCCGGTGGGAATTCCTATCGGTTTGGTCAACAAGTATTACGACCTGGCACGGTTGGGCGACGAGCTCGCGGCGGATCACTACCGCAACCTCGAGCAGCATGCTTCCGAATGCATAGGGTGCGGGCATTGCGATAAACGCTGCCCCTTCAACTGCACGCAATCCGGGCGCATGCACGAGATCGCGGAGTATTTCGGCATCTGAGGGGGTGACAGGGGGACGGTTCTTGCGTCACCCAAGAACCGTCCCTGCGTCACCGCTTAATGCCGAGCCCGAGAACGTGGACGCCGTGATCCAAGCGACCATCGGTTGGAAGGCGTAAGGGACGGGCACAACACCCCTGCATGTTTGCACCTTGGAGTTATGCCCAAAAACCTAGATGGTCCGTTAAGGTGCCAGCGTTCCCAACGGGGCTACTACAACTCCGTCGTCCCGTTTGTATGCGGTTTGGGTCGCAGTGAGGACCATGAGGAACGATGGCGCCCCCTGGCGCTCCTGGTCGACACGGCCGGCGAGCTTCAGCAGGTGCTTCGCCGCGTCGTCTATGAACCGGTTGCCGAGCTTCACCTCGACGGGAGCCCAGCGCCCGTCGTGCAGGTGGATGACGGCATCGGCTTCAAGGCCCGTCTTGTCACGGTAGTGGAACACGTCGCCGCCCAACGCGCTCGCATACACGCGCAGGTCGTGGGCGCACAGGGACTCGAACAGCAGGCCGAACATCTCGAAGTCCTCGCGCAGACTGGCTAGCGATACGCCGAGCATTGCCGCAGCAATCGAAGGGTCGCAGAAATGCCTGGTGGGGCTCGTGCGCACCGCCGTCTTGGAGCGGAGGCTCGGGTTCCACGCCTCCAGGTCTTCGACCACGCACGCACGCGCCAGGGCGTCGAGGTAGTCTGCGACCGTATCGCTGGAGGGAATGTGCCCCTGCATGTCGGCGGCTATCGTCGTCGCGGCAGCCTCGGAGGAGATGTTGCGCGCATACGACCTGAGCAGCGCGCGCATCCAGGTCGTATTGCGGGGCTTCTCGTCCATCTCTTCGATGTCGCGTTCCAGCAGCTCCCGCACGTAGCTTTCCGCCATCGAGAGTGCGATGCCGTCGTCCTGCTCCGTGACAGCCTCGGGCCAGCCGCCACGGCAGATGGCGAACGCGTAGTCGTCTATATCGAGCTCGCAGATGCTCCCCACGCCCTTGCCGCCGCTTGCGAACAAATCTGAGAGCGATACAGAACCGTTCGATTCTCCAGATTCGAACAGGGTCATCGTGCCCATGTTCAGGCTCGCAATTCGTCCGACGCCGGAGTGCGCGGGCCGCTTGCGCGGGGTCGAGGAGCCCGTGAGGATGAACCTTCCCCGCCCATGGCCCCTATCCACGGCGAACCGCACAGCGTCCCAGAGCTGCGGTGCCATCTGCCACTCGTCGATGAGCCTCGGCTCCTCGCCCTCGAGGATGGCGGAGGGCTTGCTGTCGGCGAGCGCGAGCAGCGTGGCGCTCCGGTCGGGGTCCTGCATGAAAACCTGACTTGCGGATTGGCGCTCTCCCGTCGCGGTCTTGCCGCACCACTTGGGTCCCCTGATGCTCACGGCGCCGGATGACCGCAGCGCCTGTTCAAGCATGCCGTCGGCAATCCTCGGGAGGTATCCGTCGGCAGGCAGCTCTTTGTTCGTTCTACGCGACATTGCTCCATCACCTCAAGTGCCATAATAGCATGAATCGGTTAGTTGGACTATTTATACTATGTGAGTTGGACTATATCTAATCATTAATATGGACTGAAATGAATCGGTGAGTTGGCCGCCAAGAGGTGACAAGGGGACGGTTCTTCCGTCACCTTTTCGCCATCACCTTCGCGCGCTTGCCTTCCCGTCCTTGGCTGAAAAAACGCTCATGTATCTAAAAACGAAATAATTGTCAAATTAAGAGCAAAACAGGCGCAGGGGTCAGTTGCGACAACCAATTTCGCCGAATAGAACAGCTTTAGCTTTCTGCGAATCGAGGGGTTTCATCTCCTACAATTCCAATGGGATATTCTCAAGATGCCCTATTTGATTAATCTAACTGCAACACTAGGCACGCTCTCCAGTCAATATCGGTCAATTGTGCCATCCGCTGCATTCGGTGGACGAAGGCGGCAAGCGGGAGCTGAAGAACGGGCTTGACGGCCAATCCGGAGGAATCGGTTTTGCTCGAGAGCAGAGCGAAGCACAGATCTGCCTCTTTAGACCGGAGAGCGTTGAAGGTGAGCGAGCTGATCGCTTTTATCTCCAGGTTGGTATTGGCGCTGAGCTCAGCAGCGCCCGGCAGCGCGTCGTGATGCCGCCCCAACGTGAAACAAGGGCGCCAGACACCGGTGTTTCATCTGTTACCGCCGCGTTTTGCGTAGGAACAGGGCAAGTGCGCCCATCACGTCGAGGCATTTCGACGAAATGTCGTAGGTGACACCCGGCGCAGTTCTGGCTTGTCCCGCAACACCGCGCAGCTCGTCGAAAGCCCGCTGCTCGCATCCTCGCTTATCTCCCTTGCCGAGCTAACCATTGCGAATACGTGCGAAACTTGCGAAAACGTGCGAAACTTGCGAAAGAAGCGACCGGAAAATGCGCAACCCCTTCACCCCGACATTTGGCAAAGTACCTCCCTATATGGCTGGCCGCCAGGACATTCTTGATGCGATGAGCAAGGCATTCGAGGACGGCTCGGGAAACCCCAACTTGTCGAGCATCCTCATCGGACCGCGCGGCTCGGGAAAGACGGCGCTGCTCGCCTGCATCGCAGCCGAAGCGCTCGAGCACGGATGGATTTCCGCAAGGGTTTCGGCATTGCCCGGAATGCTCGAAGACATCTCGATGGGCTTGCCGAATGTGCGAGTTGCGCGATTCTCGCAGCCAATGCTACGCATCGACGCTTCGCCGTTCTCCCACATGTCAGAGCTCGCCCGCTGTCCGCTTCCTACAACCCGGCAGCTTTCTGGTCGGTAATATCCACGAACATGCCGACATAGGAAAGGGGAGTCCCGTTTTCGCGCCGCAAGAGCCTTCCGATGGCATGGAACCATCGCCACTCTCCACTTTTAACCTGCAGCCGATATTCCACGTCGTAGTTTTTCCGTCCCGTGTAATCCTGTATCGTGTCGTTGTATTCTTTCAGGACCGCGTCCCTATCGTCTGGATGCAAGAGGTCCGACCACGACTCCAACTTGTTGGGGAAGTCGTTCTCGTCTTTGTACCCGATCATCCTCCTGAATTCGGGGCTCCATTCAACCGATGTCATATTGCCGTTTTCGTCGAATTCCATGCCCCACATGCCCGAACCGAGCGCTTCATGCATGACGCGGATGGTGGCCGCTCTATGGGCTGCGATCCGCCGCTCGTTGGTGTCTTTCATGATGGCCTTGTTCGTGTACATTTCCCGGTCGGCGGCGATTATCGCCTTCTCGACCTCCTCGTCTTTCACCATCTCGTAGCCGAAGGCGCATTCGTATTTGGTTCTGGATAGGTTTTTGCGCATCCGCTCTATGTCGTCTTTTACCTCGTCCTCGGTCTTGTCCAGGTAAAAGATTGCAAACTCGTCGCCGCCGATGCGGTATACCTGCTTGTTTTTCACCTTGTCGCTCGTCAGGCATTCGGCCACGGTTACGAGTGCCGTATCCCCCGCATCGTGCCCCTCGGAATCGTTCACCTTCTTCAGGTCGTTCATATCCACCGACGCCACTGCGGTAATCCGACCCTTCAGGTTTGCCGAATCCACGTAATAGCATTGGCGGTTGAGCAGATGGGTAAGCGTGTCCTCTTTGGCCGTCAGCACATACAGCGAAAGGTAGTAGACGAGCAGAAGCGATGCGAACAGCGTGCTGAAATCCACCCGTATCGCCAGGAAGACGTGAATGGCCGCGCCGACCATCGCCGTGAGGAAGCTGACCAAGATGCCTTTTCTCTCGGTCGTGCCGCGGCGGGCGTACTGGATCGCAAACGCGCCGACGAACAAGACGGCATACAGCACGAAAAGGGCGACTGGGTAAAAACGCAGTATGCCATCTGCGCTCATGTACTGATTGTCGGGGGAAAACCAATAGATTAAGTGCGTCCACTGGCTTGAGTACAGAAGCGGCGCGCTTATGAGAATCGGCAGATACAGCAGGAACCTGCGCTTCTGAGCGAACTGCGTTATGCCCATCATCTCGAGCATGATGACGGGATGCAGCAGCCAGACCGTTGGCGTTAGGAAGATTCTGGCATACGTCGGATAATCGAGCTGCGCGGCCCAACGCACGATGATGGAAAGCAAAGCCTCCGCAAATATGAGGATTATCACGAAGCGGGTCGCCGTAATCGTCCGCCGGCTCAGGTGAACGTTTGATCCCAGCATCACCCAGAGCCCCAGCAGCTCGGCTAACGTAATGTAATCGCTCAACACCAACGCGGCAATGTCCACAACTGACTCCTATTTTCAGGCGCCCTTCGAAAACCCCGCCGCGCGCGTCATGCCCGTGCACGCTACCAGGAAATGCCCTCTGAAGAAACGCCCCGATTTATGCAAATCACACACCAGCACCCAATACGGGCGGCGGAATGGTTTTATCTCTGCCTTTTTAATTTTGGACATGATAGCGCACCTACGCCCGCTTCGCGACAAATGCGGGCCTTGGCGCCAACACGCACACATCAATCCGGCGAAGCTCGTCGTCGGACATGCTGATTTCGGGCAGCGGTCTTGCCAATGGGTTCTCGGTGACTCCCCAATACCTGCTGCTTCATCTTGCGCGGTGGCCTATGGTTCAAAACGCAATAAATCAACGCACGCAGCAGCCCTGAAGAGGTTCTGGCGCTTGCGAAAGAAGAGGGCTACGAGCTCTCCGAATCAGGACTCCTTCAGGTTTCGGGTGGTGCTTGGTGTATGGCCGACAGGGAAGACGGTTCTCTTTGCGCTTACTTGATTCGCCCCTAGTCCTCGAGGTGAATCGCCCAGCCGGTGTCGATCTTCTTCCAGACCTTTGCCCTCGTGGACTCGTCGAGCTCTGGCCAGTCGACAACCGTGGTGGCCCTGTTCGTCACCAGATGCGCCTTGTCCGAGCAAAGCGCCAGCGGGGTGTCGGAAAGCGAATCGGAATAGAAGTGGTCGATGACCGGAAAGCCGTGCTCGATGATGTAGATCGACTTCTCCTTCGCGTACATCAGATTGTTCATGAAGACCCCGAGCTCTCGGTCGTATTCCGTCGCCACATAGTTCACGCCGAGCCTGCGCGCGATGGGGGCGATTATGCAATCCGGGGACGCGCTGATGATAAGGTCGTCCGGCCTCTTCTGCGCCAGGTACCACGACGAGATCCGGTTCTCGTTCTTGTCCCAGAAGCGCTCGACTTGCTCGTCGCAATCGTCTACCAGCATGAGGTACCTGAATATCTCGCGCATCATGCGGTACTTCGGAATCTTCCCCGCCTGGTACTGGGCCATCGTCTTCACGGCGTGCGGAAAATAAGAGACCCACAGATGCGGATGACGCATCATGCACCACACGCAAAAGCTGAACGTGCAGTTAGACGGGAATATCGTGCCGTCGAAATCGTATACGTTCATCAAATGCGCTCCTGCCTCGATCCGCGCCGCACCGGTCCGCTACTGCAATTGCGGCCAGAATCCTTAGGGGCTCATTGTGCCGTTGTTCGCGATGTCGCGCAAGGAGCACCCGGACGGTTGCCTGGCAAGTGCCCGGTCGGCAAGCGCCTGGTCGCTCACACGAGCGCGAGCAGCTCCGCGGGATCGCACAGGTAGGCGTCCAGCTCGTCGCGCGGCAGGGGCTCGGTCTTGTCGTAGCCCCACGACACGCCCACCGCCAGCACGCCGGCGTTGCGCGCCACTTGCGCGTCCACCACTGTATCGCCCACATAGGCCGCCTCGGAGGGACGCACGCCCAGCTCGGCGAGCATGTCGAGCAGCACCGTGGGATCGGGCTTGCGCGGCGCGGGTGGCACCTCGCCGCGCACCAGGTCGAACAGCCCGTCGAAGAAACGCTCCGCCAGCGCCTGCACGCCGGCGTCGAACTTGTTGGACAGCACGGCGGTCGCCACGCCCCGCGCACGCAGCTCGTGCAGCGCTTCCACGATGCCCGGGAAGGGCTTCGTGCCGGCGTAGTCGCACGCTATGTAGATATCGCGCCACATTTGGAACGCGCGCTCGCCCTCGGCGCGCGTGCAGCCGGCTGGCATGAGCTTCTGAACGAGATGCCTGCCTCCGCTGCCCATGCAGGCGAGCGCCTCCGCCTCGGTGCGTGCGGGATAGCCCAGCCGGGCGAACGTCTCGTTCGCGGCTGCCACCAAGTCGGGCAGCGTATGCAGTATGGTTCCGTCCATGTCGAAGACGACCGCCTTCACGGGCATGCGGCAACCCCCTTTCATCGGGACCACGTCTACTGTATGTAGATGATTTCGGTGGGCTTGAAGGCCGACACCATGCGAACCCCGGCGTTGTAGAACAGGCCGATGCAAAACACCCAGATGATGGCTTCATCCGAGTTTGAAAATGCGATGCAGAGCGCGGCTAACGCTATGTTCGCCAGGCCATGCGCGATACTCAAAACCCAAGGGGCCCCGAACAGCTTCGACTCTATTCCGCGGGCGATGGAAAGAACTCCGATGAGCACGTTATAGCAAATCAGATAGAAAGCAATTGCAAGCTGGGGGTTGTCGACGACCGCAACCGCGAACACGCCGACATCGATGGCGATTATGGCTATGAACAGCACGGACAAACCGCCTGTCATAAGGCGCGCCATCCGTATGTAATACACCAGCTTTTTCACGCCATACAGCGAAACCGCGAGGCCTAGAATGAACGCCACGGCCAATAGACCGCTTTTCGGCTCGAGCAGCAGGATGAAACCGCAGGCAATCATCAGCACGCCGAGGACCAGATTTGCGATGCGTTGCAGCTTAGTCATGGCTACCGCCTCCTCGCAGGTACCCGACAAGGGGAAGGAAATCCCTTATGCCCGCAAAGCCTTTTCCGTCATAGCTAATCGAACGTCCAGCAAGCGGGTTTCCGGAGGACCATATGCGATTGACAACCATGCCCTTCTGGGCGAGCGCAGCCAAGATGAACTTGCCCAGATAGGTGTCGTCTTTGCAATCCGCCGCGGCATCCAGGTACTCCTGCACGTGCGTGTCCAGGTCGAAGAGGTCGACGGCACGACCGCAGAGCCGCTTTCCGAACGCGAGCCAGTCCTCGATGGCGCCCTGGGCGGGTTGGCGTTTCTCCAGGATTTCTCGAATCTCGCGTTCGTAAGGCTCGACCGCATCCGTGTCGTAAGTGTTCACCTTGAACGGACCGCTTTCTCCGCGCAAGCATTTCATGGCATAGACCATCTGGCAAAACGCCTGGTAATACTCGGCGGGATTGTCTTTGACCACCGCTTCGTAATCGTTCCACGCCGGCACATAGCGGTACCTCATGAAACTATAGTCGGGAAGGTGACCCGCCCGCCCGTGGCCTAAGTTCATGACGGTGTTCTCGTTGGGTTGGAAAATCGTGTTCGTGTACAGGCCCTTGTCGAAGTCGTCAGGTACCGCCGGATTGTGGCCAAACTTCACTGGACGCTCGGTGAAAGAGCCGTCTTCGGAGGGGATAAGCTCGACGAAGAAGCGATTCGTGTTGTTTATGACGAGCGACGGCGTTCCCGCAAAATAACGATGCGCCCAGGTATCTGCCAAAACGTGCATGGCCAAGCCCGCCGCCTGCAAGCTCTTTCCTTGGGCGAGATTCACCGTGTCCGCCACCAGATCGCCGTTAGGGCCGCAAATCAGCCGGTACTTATTGCGGTAACTCCTGTTCCCCCTGCCCACCTCCGCATACAGGTCGGCGGGCAGGAAATGAAACGACGCCCACGTGCGCGTGATGTCCGCAAGCCCGACGGGGTCGGTCCGCGCAGACGCCATTTCCACCGGAAGCTGCGTCGTGGCCGCAGGCTCGGGACCGCCGATGCGTTTGAGGAACGTCTTCGAGCACTTGTCGACGAGAAACGCGCTGTAGCAGAGCTCTTGGCTCTCCTCAATCGAATAGCCCGCAATAAGTGCCGCGCAGTACGTGCCGTAGTAATGGAAGGACCTTTCCATATCGCCGCCTATTCTGCCGTCTCACTCGCGCGCCGCAAGCGTAGAGAGCTGCGAATGACCAGCACCAGCGCGGCGATTGCGGTCGCTTCGATGAGGACTGGAATTATCATGCTCAAAGGGGAAAGGGCAAACGATGCGCTCAGCGCGATTCCAGCCAGGGACAAGGCGTTCGCTATCGCGACGATTGCGGCTACAACCAGGTAAAAGGGACCTTTCCTCACACCGCGCCCCTCCGCGCGGGCCGACATGCCCACGTATGCGCGAACACTCACGTCCACGAGGGCCACGACGATTAGCGATACGTACACCGCAATCGTCAGCGATTCTTCGTCGAGGCCAAGCAGCCAGCTCAGCACGTCTTTGTCCGCGAACTTAAGAAACATGCCGATTTTCGCCAGGGACCAAACGCTGAACGCGACGACGGCGCTGCCGGCAATGGTCAATGTGTCTTGGAGACGCCGCGTCTGTGCCTGCTCTGTCATCTTTCTTTCCTCGAAGCGGTAATGCTCGCATCTGCCCCGAAAGCGAGCGCGAGAATCTGGCCTTTCAATTTGCCCCAGCTTATATCGCCCCCGCCCTTTCGTCAAAAGAAGCTTAGGATAGAGGACTGGACCACAGATCGTATGGCTTTAAGCCGCGCTTCCTTGCGTATGCGATCAGACCGACGAGCGTCAGCGTGAGCAAGATAACGGCCCCTATGCTGCCCTCCACGCCAAACACGGGATCGAAGAAGAGCCCGTTGGAGGCCGCATCCAGCTCGAACACCGAATACAACGAGACCACGCCGCTGTTCGGCAGGCCGTAGAAGATGTTCTGCGCGAAATTCCACGTCGTGTGCATGGCTATGCATGCCCCCAGCGCATCGTAGTAGCAGACGAGTACGGCAAACAGAAGGCCGATGACCAGCAGCTGGACGAAAGCAATCGGCGTCATGCCCGGGTTGAACCCATGAAGCAAGGCGAAGAACAGGGCGGTTACAATAATCGGAACGAGCGGATGGCGGTATCTGCGCGCCAGCTTCTGGTACAGGAACAGCCGACACGATATTTCCTCTGCGCCCGACTGGATGAAGACGGCGAATAGCAGCAGCAGAAATGGTCCTATCTCGAATCGTTCGAAGTGAAGCGAGACATCCCCCATAAAAACCGACGCGATGACGCAGATGCTGTTGATGCCAAACCCCAAGAGCGCGCCGATGCCGAAAAGCGCAAGGCTGCGCTTGTCGCGCACGAACAGCAGCTTCCCCAGCATCTTCCTGCTTGCGGGAAAGATGGCCATAACCAAGGCAAAGGAAATCCATATGCCGATAAAGCCGAAATAGAGCGACGAGAAGCTCAGGTAGTCGGGCGCACCGGTTACCTCCTGCAAGCTAACCTGGCCCTGAACGACCCGCAACATGTCCTCTTCGCTAATCGCCCGCGGCAGGCCGGTCAGGCGAATGATCGGACCGCCCAGCAATGTTCCCACGAGAATGAGGACCAGCGTTATAAAGCAGGCCAGCAGGAACATATCGGACTTCCTGCGCCCAGGGCGCAGGAAGCTGCGATAGCGTTCGATGAACCGGCTCATGAAATCACCTGCTCATTCGATATGAAATAACGTAGTTTCCTTTCGTCCTAATATAGCATTCCAGAAAGGTCGCAGGCCAACGCAGTGTGTCAAGGGGACGTTTATCTTGACACGCCATCCCCGCGTTAAGAGACGTCCCCTTGGCACACCCCGCTGACCCGTTCGTGAAATGCAGCGAAAATGATTCGATTTAAAGGGCTTTGGCTAAACCCTCGCTTTGAAACGCTGACTGTTGCATAATATTAAAGCGTCTTGCACCGCTGGATGCAGGGACTTCCCGCGGTTTGAAAACGCAGGAGCCTCGCCCTGGGTCTCTGCACCTTCGCATGAAGGATCGCAACGGGGGCGCGGACTTCGCCTTGCGCATCAGAAGACCTGCAGCGAAACGGGTTGAAAGAGGGAAGGCAGAATGAACGAGTTCAAGACAAGGTTCTCTTTGAAGAAGAAGCTGCTCCTGCTGATCATCCCCATCATCGTGGTGGTCATGTTAATTGCAGGATACTTCAGCTACATGAGCCTGACCAACATCACGCGCACCATGTATACTAGCAGGTCGCAAGAGCTTTCGAAGACCGCGGCGGAGCTCGTCGACCCACAGCAGGTGAAGACGGTTCGCGACCAGGTGATGGCCATCTTCAGTGCAACGGAAGACAAAGTGAGCACCGACGACTGGGGAACGCCGGAATTAGACGCCTACCTTGCGCGATACCAGGCCATTGCGGAAACGAAGGAATACGAGCAGATCCGCGATCA
>ODAI013731790.1_pt1 | contig 18667 bp, 16 predicted proteins | sample 1539321 | NCBI WGS metagenome assembly ODAI01 (sample SAMN02144231, study PRJEB22623) | gut metagenome | biome: sheep rumen | host: Ovis aries | place: New Zealand
CAATCCCTTTGCTATGCAGGCGCTGGCCGACTCGCTGAAGGGCGTTGACGTACCTGTGTTTGTGAAGAATCCCGTGAATCCGGATCTGGAACTGTGGATTGGTGCTCTGGAACGCATTAACCAGGCTGGCGTGAAGCGTCTGGGAGCCATCCATCGCGGCTTCTCCAGCTACGAGAAGAAAATCTACCGTAACCAGCCTATGTGGCAGATTCCCATTGAGCTGCACCGTCGCATTCCTGAGTTGCCCATCATCAGCGACCCCTCGCATATCGGAGGCAGGCGCGAGCTGATTGCCCCGCTCTGTCAGCAGGCTATGGACCTGGGCTTCGACGGACTGATTGTGGAGAGCCATTGCGATCCCGACAAGGCTTGGAGCGATGCAGCTCAGCAGGTGACACCCGACGTGCTCGACTACATACTCTCGCTTCTCGTTATCCGTGACGAACACGTGACGACAGAGGGCATTCAGACATTGCGTAAGCAGATAGACGAGCTGGACAATCAGCTAATGGATCTGCTGGCAAAGCGCATGCGTGTGTGCCGTGAGATAGGACAATACAAGAAAGAGCATAACATGACGGTGCTGCAGGCCAACCGCTACAATGAGATACTCTCGAAACGCGGGGCACAAGGTGCGCTTTGCGGAATGGGAGCTGAGTTCGTGGCGCATGTGTTCGAGAGCATCCATGAGGAGAGTGTGAGACAGCAGATGGAGATTATCAACAAGTAAGACGAAAAAATGAAGATATTGGTAATGGGGGCAGGTAAGATGGGAAGTTTCTTCATCGACCTGCTGAGTTTTGAGCACGAGGTTGCTGTGTATGAGAAAGATGCGAAGCGCATGCGGTTTACCTATAACTGTCAGCGGTTCACACAGTTAGAGGAGGTGCGCGAGTTCGCACCAGAGCTGGTCGTCAATGCCGTCACATTGAAGTACACCATACCTGTGTTCAAAGAGTTGATACCTTATTTGCCCAAGGAATGTATCATCAGCGATATCGCATCGGTGAAGACCGACCTGAAAGAGTTCTACGAGCAGACAGGCATGCGCTACGTATCGACTCACCCAATGTTCGGACCTACATTTGCCAATCTGAACCAACTGTCGGAAGAGAATGCCATCATCATCAATGAGGGCGACTACATGGGACGTATCTTCTTCAAAGACCTCTACCAGAAGTTGGGGTTGAACATCTATGAATATACGTTCGAAGAGCACGATAAGACGGTAGCCTACTCGCTGTCGATTCCTTTTGTATCGACATTTGTCTTTGCTGCTGTCATGAAGCATCAGGATGCTCCGGGTACCACGTTCAAGCGACACATGCGCATCGCTAAAGGCGTGCTCAACGAAGACGATTATCTGCTACAGGAGATACTGTTCAATCCCTACACACACGACCAAGTGGCACAAATCAGAACAGAACTCAAGGAACTGTTGGAGATTATCGACCAAAAGGATGCTGAAGGCATGAAGCAATATCTGAAGAAGATACGCGACAACGTGAGGCGCGACATAGAAATCAAACGCTGATTTTTTTGTTTATTCTGTTTTTCTTCGTATCTTTGCGCGAACTTTACATAAAATGAGAAATATATGAAAACCTCAACTTGGATAGGAGGAATATTAGGATGGGTCGCCTTAGGGCCTATTGGTGGACTGATCGGAGCTTGGATTGGCTCAATGATAGGTAGCGACGAAGCGCAGGACAGCTCGTCGAACAGGCTGTTTGCCGATGCCGCAGAAGGCAATCGCAATAGCTTCTTGATGTCGATGCTGGTGCTCGCTTCCTACATTATCAAGGCCGACGGGCGCATCATGCACTCCGAGATGGAACTGGTGAGACAATGGCTGCGTGCCAACTTTGGCGAGGTGGCTGTACAGCAGGGCGATCAGATTCTGCGCCGCTTGTTTGAGGCTTCGAAGCAGCAGGGCGAAGCGCGTTTCGAACAGAGCATCAAGGACTCTTGTCTGCAGATTTCAATGAACATGGAATACAGCGAGCGTCTGCAATTACTGAACTTCCTCGTGATGATAGCCCAGGCCGACGGCTTTGTAGATCAGGCTGAGGTTACTGCCCTGAAGAACATTGCTGAGTGGATGCAGGTACCTGCCGAAGAGATTGACACCTTGCTCAATTTGGATAAGGACGATCTGGAGTCGGCCTATAAAGTGCTGGGCGTAAGTCCCGATGCTACCGACGATGAGGTGAAACGTGCCTATCGCCGTCTGGCTTTGGAGCATCATCCTGACCGTGTAGCAGCTCTCGGTGATGACGTGCGGAAGGCTGCCGAGAAGAAGTTCCAGGAAATCAACGCTGCCAAAGAGCGTATATGGAAAGCAAGAAACTTGTAAGCAATAGTAATGGTTGAGGGACTGATAGCAAACATGAAAGGCATCTTCCAGTCGGGACCACTCCAAGAGTTGGCGGAGAAGATTGGTGAGATGATGAAGGACGAATCAGCTGAACTGGAGCAACTGGGAACGGTGGAGACGACAGATGACTTTCGTAAACTGTTTGAAAAACACCGCCACCTCAATGTGAAACAGCGCGATAGTTTCCTGTTTGCCCTGCTGGTGATGGCTGACTATGTGTACTCGGCTGATCAGACTGCCGATGCGATTGAGAAGAAGTTCATAAGAAAGTTCCTCAGAGAGAACTTCGATCGTTATGGCGAGATGCAAGGCATGTGCATCATGCGGCTTTTGGGCGTGGAACGGAAGCGACTGAGCAAAACCAATCGCATGCTATATATCCACATGGTGGGCGAATATGGCAGGCAGCTCACCAATATCATGACCTATGCACAACGAATGCAACTACTCAGTTTCTTGGTAATGATTGCAAAGGTGAGCGAAGGCATCAGCGAGGCAGAGAGTGCTGCATTGAAAGACCTCGCCATCTATCTGAAGATGCGTCCGGAGGACCTCTATTCGATGCTGAACCTTTACGATGACTCACTAAAGGCGGCCTATAAAGTGCTGGGCACCTGTGAGGAAGCCTCAGAGAAAGAGCTACAGTTGGCGTTTGAATACATGTCCGAACAGTATAATCCTGAGAGAATGTGCATCATGGGTGAAGACTTGGAACGTATGGCTCGGATGAAATATGTGAAAATCCTGGAGGCGCGTGACCGCATCTGGCAGGCTCGGGGAATGGCGCTTTCAGCTGACAGACTACTGGAGTGGCAATGAAAAAGGCGGCAATTGTTGTTCCTGACAACGTAAAAGAGGTGTTGCTGCATGCCTGCTGCGCACCCTGTTCCTCAGCGATAGTAGAATGGCTGATGGCTCATGATGTGTGCCCCACCATATTCTATTATAACCCGAATATCTGGCCGAACGAAGAATACGAGATTCGCAAGGAGGAAAGCAAGCGCCATGCTGAGAGCCTGGGCTTGAAGTGGATAGATGGCGACTATCACCACGACGAATGGCTGGAAGGAGTATGCGGACTGGAGAACGAACCAGAGCGAGGACGTCGTTGTGAACGCTGTTTCACCCTCAGACTGACGGCTACAGCGCGCAAAGCAAAGGAATTAGGAATAGTATATTTTGCAACCACACTGGCTTCGTCGCGTTGGAAGAGCCTGGAACAAATTGAGCGGGCGGGACTGGCGGCTCAGGAAACAGTACCAGGAACAAAGTTCTGGGCACAGAACTGGCGAAAGGGTGGGTTGCAGGACCGTCGCAATCAGTTGCTCAAGGAATACGGCTTCTATAATCAGCAGTATTGTGGATGTGAGTTTTCGACAAGAAACATTGATTAGACCGTCCGATGCATTTAACGAGCCGTCCGATGCATTTAACAAGCCGTCCGATGCATTTAACGAGCCGTCCGATGCGTTTAACGATTTTCGTGAACCGTTTATTTTATATAAAAACGAGCAACAGTATTTGTGGTCTCGTTTTTTTGTTGTAATTTTGCAAGCCAAACAATAAAACAAGAGTAAACTAAATGTTTGAGAACTTATCGGAACGACTCGAACGGTCGTTTAAAATTCTGAAAGGTGAAGGGAAAATCACCGAGATTAATGTTGCAGAAACCTTGAAGGATGTGCGTCGTGCCTTGCTCGATGCAGACGTTAACTATAAGGTAGCCAAGCAGTTCACTGATACTGTAAAGCAAAAAGCGTTGGGTATGAACGTGCTCACAGCCATCAAGCCGAGTCAGTTGATGGTGAAGATTGTGCACGACGAACTGACCGAGCTGATGGGTGGAAAAGCTACTGAACTGAAGCTGGAACAGCGTCCCTCCATCATCTTGATGTCTGGTCTGCAAGGCTCAGGTAAAACCACATTTACCGGTAAGTTGGCCAATATGCTCAAGCCCCGCCAGCATAAGAAACCCTTGTTGGTAGCCTGCGACGTGTATCGCCCTGCGGCTATCGAGCAGCTGAAGGTCGTAGGTCAGACAGTGGGAGTGGATGTTTATACCGAGGAAGGCAATAAAAACGTTGTGGAGATTGCCAACAATGCCATCCGTAAGGCCAAGCAGGAAGGCTACAACGTGGTGATTGTCGATACGGCTGGACGTCTGGCCATCGATGAGCAGATGATGCAAGAGATTGAGACGCTGAAGAAGGCAATCAATCCTGAAGAGACACTTTTCGTGGTTGACTCGATGACGGGTCAGGATGCTGTGAACACGGCAAAAGAGTTCAACGACCGACTCGACTTCGACGGAGTGGTCCTGACAAAGCTCGATGGCGACACTCGCGGTGGTGCAGCGCTTAGCATCCGTTCGGTGGTGACGAAGCCCATCATGTTTGTGGGTACGGGCGAGAAGATGGAAGCTATCGACGTGTTTCACCCGGAACGTATGGCAGACCGAATCCTTGGTATGGGTGACGTGGTGTCACTGGTGGAACGCGCACAGATGCAGTTTGACGAAGAGGAGGCCAAGAAACTGGAGAAGAAGATTCGCAAGAATAAGTTCGACTTCGACGACTTCATGAATCAGATTCAGCAAATCAAGAAGATGGGCAACCTCAAGGAACTGGCAGGCATGATTCCGGGTGTGGGCAAGGCCATCAAGGATGTCGATATTGACGACAACGCCTTCAAGAGCATAGAAGCTATCATCAGTTCGATGACACCGAAGGAACGAGCTAATCCCGACATCATCAACCAGAGCCGCCGCATCCGTATTGCTAAGGGCTCAGGCACCAAGATCGAGGATGTGAACCGACTGATGAAACAGTTCGACCAGATTCGCAAGATGATGAAGATGGTGACTGGTATGGATCGCTCGAAGATGGCGCAGATGGCTGCTGCGATGAAGAATATGAGAAAGTAAACAACTTTTGAGATAGTGATAAAAGAGACACGAAGGCATTAGACAAGTGCTTTCGTGTCTCTTTCCTTATCCCTTCGGCTAGGTTCTTTCACTCATACCGCCCATAGGCTTCAGACTGTGACTATTGCGGATGTGTTTAGCTTGAGAGATTTGAGCAAATAAAAATGTCTATGCTTCGAAAAGCACAGTGCAAAAATTGGGAAAAGGAATGGAATGGCCTAGAAATAAGGGAAGAAATTTGTGTTGTTGGGATTTATTTCGTAATTTTGCGTGCAAATTAAGCGACTTATGGAAGTATATCACGGTAGTTATACGACTGTTGAAAAGCCCCAAATAGTCCTAGGACGTTATACCAAGGATTTTGGAAGTGGCTTTTACTGTACTCAGCTAAAGCAACAGGCTGAACGGTGGGCAGGAAAATTTGACACTCCGCAAGTTAATGTGTATGAATATAAACTTGTGGATGGTCTGAAAGTGCTCGAATATGCGGAAATGACTGACGACTGGCTTGATTTCGTTGTGGCATGCAGGGACGGACAGCAACACGAATATGACATTGTGATAGGACCGATGGCAGATGACCAGATTTATAATTTCTTGTCGGATTTTATTCGTGGCGTGATTACTCGTGAACAGTTTTGGGTATTGGCAAAGTTTAAGTATCCAACTCACCAGATTGCCTTTTGCACAGAGACATCTCTAACATGTATTACTTTTAAAAAAGCTTATAGTGTATGATGGGACGGGAAGAACAAAAGGACAATGACCTGTTTTTCGTTTGTAGTCTAATAGAATATATTGGGCGGAAAACGAAGAACTATCGTAGTACGGTAGTCAACGCATTAGGCAAAAGGGAATTGTCACATCTGTATGATTATGCTGATGTGTATCATTGTGAGAATATTGATAAAGTAACTGACGAACTTATCGAGAAGTGTCATATTGAAACGGGATATTTCGACAATATTGCATCCGCCCGTTATTCCGTTCCTTCCCATTGGGACATTGGAAGAGTATATCAGCGTTTGATACTTGATGTCGCTCATACTACAGGTGGCGATATCATAGAAACACTTATGGTCGTTTACAATTCTTGGATTACTCGTAAGGTCGACGATTACAATTCTTCGATGTATTATGAGAATCCTCAATACCTGTTTGAGTCATATAAGGCTGGGACGGTACTCGTATAAGAAAAATAGTATTATATGCAACTGATTGACGGAAAAGCAACGGCGGCGGCTATCAAGGCTGAGATAGCTGAAGAAGTGAAAAATATCGTAGACCATGGCGGCAAGCAGCCTCATCTGGCTGCAGTGCTCGTGGGTCACGACGGTGGTAGCGAGACGTATGTGAAAAACAAAGTGCTCGCCTGTGAGGCTTGCGGGTTCAAATCGACCCTCATTCGCTATGAGGACAATGTGACGGAAGATGAACTCCTGAAGTGTGTGGCGCGATTGAACAGCGATGACGATGTGGATGGCTTCATCGTGCAACTGCCTCTACCCAAGCATATCGATGAACAGAAAATCATCGAGGCTATTGACTATCGCAAAGACGTCGACGGATTCCATCCCATCAATGTGGGACGAATGGCCATCGGACTGCCTTGCTTCATTTCTGCCACACCGCTCGGCATCATCACGCTGTTGCAGCGTTACGGCATAGAGACAAGCGGCAAGAAGTGTGTCATACTGGGCCGTTCAAATATTGTAGGCAAGCCCATGGCTCAGCTCATGATGCAGAAACAGTATGGCGACGCTACGGTAACGGTGTGCCATTCTCGCTCAAAGACCTTGAAGGATGAGTGCCGTGCTGCCGACATCATCATCGCTGCAATAGGCAGTCCTGAGTTCGTGACAGCCGATATGGTGAAAGAAGGTGCTGTGATTGTAGATGTCGGCACAACTCGCGTACCCGATGCTTCGCGCAAGAGCGGATTCCGGCTGACGGGTGACGTGAAGTTTGACGAGGTGGCTCCCAAGTGCAGCTACATCACTCCCGTGCCGGGTGGGGTGGGGCCAATGACCATCTGCTCGTTGATGAAGAATACACTTGCGGCAGGCAAGAAAGAATTCTATAAGTGAATCATGAAGAGCGAAGAAATCGTTTTGGCTGAAGAGCTGTACAGGAAAGGCAATGACTACCGCAAGGCAGGCAGTTTCCATGAAGCCATCAACTGCTACATTGAGGCAGCACGCTTAGACCCAGACAGTCCTGCCGTTGAGGCCAAGAAGATGCTCGACGACATCATGGCTTTCTATTGTAAAGATATGTATAACCCTTGACGGCTTCAACCAAAAGCCGTCTTTTTTCATTCTATGATTGGTCTGTGATTGTAGTCATGCTTACCCTCTTTGCCATCGTTGTCGTGGGCTATGTGGCAGGCAAACTGGGATATATGGGAGGCACATTCGATAAACGGCTCTCGAAGCTGGTTATCGACATCACCTGCCCTGCACTTATCCTCTCTTCAGCCATGACAGGGCAGTTGCCCGATCGCAGGCTCATCCTGCCCTTGCTGGCCATTAGCGTGGTGACCTATGTGCTGCTGACCGCAATAGCTTGGGTGTTGCCACGCTATCTGACTCAACGGAAAGAGTGGGAGGGAGTTGTGGGATTTGCCATTATGTTTGGCAATGTGGGATTTATGGGTTATCCCGTAGTTGCATCAATCTTCGGTCATGAAGCGGTGTTCTATGCAGCTGTTCTCAATGTGGTGAACACGTTTGCGGTCTTTACCGTTGGTACAATGCTGATTACAGGTAAAGGAGAAGTTGACGGGCTCCGTTTCCAGAAGAAAGTGCTTTATAGCACTCCTATGCTGGCTGCTTATCTCACCATGCTGATTGTTGCCTTAGAGATAGACCAAATACCAGAGTTCGTCAGTCAGCCACTCACTATGATTGGAAATATCACCGTTCCGGCAGCTCTGCTTATCATCGGCTCTTCGATGTCGAACCTGCCACTTCGCGCAATGTTGGGCAACCGTACGGTTTATCTCACCACATTGATGCGTCTTGCCATCGCACCGCTCATCGTGTTCTATCTGTGCACGGCGTTAGGCTTTTCGTCTTTCGTGGTCAACATCAATACTGTTGTCGTAGCAATGCCTGTGGCGACTTATGGCACCATTCTGTGTCTGCGACATGGAAAGGATACCACGTTCATCACCGAGGTGACATTCTTTACTACGGTGCTCTCTATGCTCACTATCCCCTTGTTGCTCCGTTTCTTCCTGTGATGAAACGCTTTTCTGTCGTTTTTTTTTGTGATTTCACGAATAATTGCTACTTTTGCACGATAATTAAAAGGCAATTGGATATATAAACAAATACTCTATGGCAAAAATGAAAGGTGCTATTGTCATTGACACTGCTCGTTGCAAGGGATGTGTGCTCTGTGTGGAAGCTTGTCCGCAGAAGGTCATCGCCTTGGCAGGAAAGGTCAATGTACATGGCTATCCGTATGTGGAAGCCGTCAAGCAAGAGGCTTGTGTCGGCTGTGCGTCGTGTGGCATTGTGTGTCCTGACGGGTGTATAACGGTTTATCGTAAACGAGTGGAGGAGTAAGTGCTATGGCAGAAGGAAAAGAGGTCGTATTGATGAAGGGCAACGAGGCGATAGCCCGTGCTGCTATTCGCTGTGGCGTTGACGGATATTTTGGCTATCCTATTACACCACAAAGTGAGGTGATTGAGACGCTGGCAGAGCTGAAACCTTGGGAAACTACCGGTATGCAGGTGGTTCAGGCTGAGAGCGAGCTGGCATCAATATATATGGTCTATGGTGCTGCCGGTGCAGGCAAGCGTGCTATGACCTCGTCGTCGAGCCCCGGCATCGCACTGATGCAGGAAGGAATTACCTATATGGCTGGTGCCGAACTGCCTGGTGTGTTTGTCAACGTACAGCGTGGCGGTCCTGGTCTGGGAACCATTCAGCCCTCACAGGGTGACTATTTTCAGGCTACACGCGGAGGCGGCAATGGCGACTACAACGTGATTGTACTGGCACCTTCCAGTGTACAGGAAATGGCCGATTTCGTTGATTTGGCTTTCGAATTGGCTTTTAAATATCGTAACCCTGCCATGATTCTGAGTGATGGTGTTATCGGTCAGATGATGGAGAAGGTGGTGCTGCCACCGTTTAAGCCCCGTCGTACAGACGAAGAGGTCATTGCTCAGTGCCCTTGGGCTTCTACAGGCAAAAAGAAAGGACAAACGAGACGCGTCATCACTTCACTGGAGCTGAAGCCCGAGGAAATGGAGAAGCGCAATCTGGCTTTGCAGGAGAAATATGCAAAGATTCGCGAGAACGAGGTGCGCTATGAAACGCAGCAGTGCGATGATGCTGAATACGTGATTGTGGCATTCGGCTCAGCTGCCCGCATCGCTGAGAAGGCTATCGAGATAGCCCGTGAAGAAGGACTGAAGGTAGGACTGTTCCGTCCCATCACACTGTGGCCTTTCCCCACAAAGGAAATCGCTCAGATGGCTAAGGGCAAGAAGGGCATCCTTGTGGCTGAGATCAATGCCGGACAGATGGTACAGGACGTGCGCCTGAGTGTCAACGGTTCGGTGCCTGTTGAGCAGTTCGGTCGTCTGGGAGGTATCGTTCCTGAGCCCGAAGAGATTGTTGAGGCTTTGCGCGTAAAGTTAATGGAATAAGGAAGTAAGTATATGGAAGCTAAAGAAATTATTTCACCGGAGAATCTGGTGTATAAGAAGCCTACACTCCTGAACGATACCAACATGCACTACTGTCCGGGATGTTCTCACGGAGTGGTTCATAAGCTCGTGGCTGAGGTGATTGAGGAGATGGGAATGGAAGAAAAGGCTATCGGCGTGAGCCCTGTGGGTTGTGCCGTGTTTGCCTATAACTATATTGATATTGACTGGCAGGAGGCTGCTCACGGACGCGCTCCCGCAATTGCCACGGGAATTAAACGCATGTGGCCCGACCGTTTAGTCTTCACCTATCAAGGTGATGGCGACTTGGCCTGCATCGGAACCTGTGAGACCATTCACGCTCTGAATCGTGGTGAGAATATTGTGATTATCTTCGTGAACAATGCTATTTACGGAATGACGGGTGGACAGATGGCTCCAACAACGCTCATCGGACAGAAGACTTCAACCTGTCCTTATGGTCGCGATCCTCAGTTGCACGGCTATCCGCTGAAGATGGCTGATATCGCTGCCCAGTTGGAAGGAACGTGCTACGTCACCCGACAGTCAGTAGAGTCTGTTGCCTCCATCAATAAGGCAAAGAAGGCGCTGAAGAAGGCTTTCCAGGCTTCGATGGATGGAAAGGGCTCGTCGTTGGTTGAGTTCGTTTCAACCTGTAACAGTGGATGGAAACTCACTCCCGTAAAGGCGAATGAGTGGATGAAGGAGAACATGTTCCCCTTCTATCCGAAGGGAGATTTAAAGGATACTACTATCTAAGCCGAAGAAAAAATGAAAAAGGAAATAATCATAGCAGGATTTGGTGGACAGGGTGTGCTCTCAATGGGTAAGATTCTGGCCTACTCAGGACTGATGGAAGACAAGGAAGTGACTTGGATGCCGGCCTACGGACCAGAACAGCGCGGTGGTACTGCCAATGTGACTGTCATCGTGAGCGATCAGCGCATCTCTTCACCAATCCTCAGTAAATACGACATTGCTATTGTGCTCAATCAGCCTTCGCTTGAGAAGTTCGAGCCGAAGCTGAAGCCCGGTGGCATTCTCATCTATGACAGCTATGGCATCATCAATCCGCCTACCCGTAAAGACATCAAGGTGTATAAGGTGGATGCGATGGACAAGGCTGCTGAGATGAAGAACGGCAAGGTGTTCAACATGATTGTACTGGGCGGGTTGCTCAAAGTAGCTCCAGTCGTAGGCTTCGGCGGTGTAGAGAAGGCTCTCTTCAAGACTTTGCCCGAGCGCCATCACGAGCTTATCCCCCTCAACATGAAGGCACTCGAAGAGGGAGGTAAAATCATAGAATTGGTAAAGGAGTAGTCCCTTAAAATCTGTCTGGAATGAGATACAGATGGTTCCATGTGTTCATACTGTTTGTGGCCCTACTGTTAGGACCACAAACCGTTTATGGACAGCAGTATCAGGCATCGTTGTCGCATTATTCTACCGACAACGGACTCGCATCGAATGCAGTCGCCTATATTGCTCAGGACGGCTATGGATATATCTGGTTGTCAACATGGAACGGTATCTCTCGTTTTGACGGCTATCATTTCTATAATTACCAGACAGGAGCTGCCAGCGGTATTCCTTTCCTTCACAATCGAGTGATTGATATGGCCATTGACAATCAGCAGAATGTGTGGGTCCGCATGTATGACGGGCGCGTGTTTGCTATTAAGCGCACTATTGACAAAATTATTAATCCTTTTGAAGGAATCCCTGGTTACGAAAATTTTAAGACGAACTATCCCATAACAATCACAAGTTCTGGCAACGTGCTGGTAAATGTGAATGGTGAGGGACTCTACAAGCTTCGCATTGAGGCAGATCGGGTTAATTCCCAGCTCATTTCGACGAACGATCTTGTCGTGACCTCTGTGGCTGAAGGCTACCAGAACGATATCTGGTTGGGAACGGATAAAGGTGTTCATCGGATGGACATCTCCAATCTGTCGGTTGAACGCAAAGGATTGTTCCTCGACGAACACGTGACGTGTATGTTCTCGAATGGCTACAATATCTATGTAGGAACCGAATCGGGTAAGATACTCTCTTTTTCTTATGGTCAGGAGCCGAAAACCATCTATACAGCTAAGTACGCCATCAACAGACTGTTTGTAGATAGCTATTCCATCGTGTGGTTCTCTGATCAACGTGAAGGCGTGTCTTGCATCAAGCCTAATTCAACTGAAGAAACACACTTCGTTCAGCACATAGTAGTGCCTGACTATGACGGTCACGGTGCTGTGTTCAACGAGGTGAACAACACGGTTTGGATGCGAATGAATCATGGCGGCTATGGTTACTATAACCGTGAGACCGATGAGGTGGAATACTTCCATAACGATCCCGTGAATCCTTGGAACCTGTCTAATACGGTCAATTCGTCGCTGGAGTTGAGCGAGGGTGTCATTTGGGAATCGACAAGCAGAAAAGGACTGGAGAAGCTCGAGATTCTAAAGAAGACCATTGACCGCATTCAACCTTATCCTAATGAAGGACCCTCGTTGAACAATGAGATTCGTGCGATGGTCTATGATCCGCGCAGAATGCAGTATGTCTATGCCAGCAAGAACGGAACCATCTTTATGCAGCGACATGAAGAGCCAATGCGAACCGTCGCTAAAGACGATTTGGGGCATCCTTTCGGACGCATCTATAGCATCGATATCGATCGTAAGGGCAACTATTGGCTTTCGTCGAAGGATAATGGTATCTATCTGATGAGCCAGCAGGGTGGGGGGTATTCGTTCGTGAATTACCGACATAACGATGATGAGTGGTCGCTGAGCGATGATCATGCTTACAAGACTGTTGAGGATAAGGACGGAAACGTGTGGGTGGCCACTTTTGGCGGTGGTGTCAATGTGATGACGAAGAATTCACACGGTCAGACGGTCTTCTTGAACAATAAGAACAGCATGCATCTTTTTCCTTACAATTCTTACCTCAAAGTGCGAACCGTTGCAATTGATCATGACGGGAATGTATGGGCAGGAACAACCGACGGTATTCTCATTATGTCCTATCATGACAAAAAACTCTCTATTCAACCATTGAAATCTTCAGAACGGGATCATGACCATATTCTCATGTCGAATGATGTGGTGTGTCTCGCTTTGGACCGTCAGGGAAGCATGTGGGTTGGCACCAACGGTGGCGGACTGGCTCACACTATTGGTAAGGATGCCGATGGTTGCTGGCTGTTTGAGAATTTTGGTTCCGAGGACGGCCTGCCCAGTGAAGAAATACGTGCTATCACGTTCGATGGTCGCGGCAATGTGTGGTTCTCGACTGATCACGTGCTTTGTTCCTACGATACGAGTAAGCGCATTTTTACCAGCTTCTCTAATCTTGATGGCGTAGATGAGACTGAATGCTCTGAAGGAGCAGCTGTGTGCTTGCCGAATGGAAATGTCTGTTTTGGTACTGTCAACGGCTATTATCTGGTTGACCGTTCCAAGCTTGTCACCGCAACGGGAAATATGCTTAAGCTGCGCATTACAGATTTCTTTATCAACGATGAATTGCAGAGCCCTCGTCTCAACGACACGTTTGATTACTATGTGCCTGATAGCCGCAGTGTCACTCTTCCCCGTCACGATCAAGTGATTGCGTTCCGTTTTGCTTCGCTCAATTATCGGTTTCAGCACCGTGTGCACTATCAGTATATGCTGGAAGGCTATGATGAAGGTTGGCAGAATGCCGACAAGCTTCGTACAGCCACCTATGCCAATCTGCCTACGGGCACTTATGTGTTTAAGGTGAAGGCTTTTCTTTTAGAGTCACCCGACCGTTTCGACATGAGGCAGATTAAGGTAGTTGTTCCTCCTTACTTCTTGCTGTCCTCGGGAGTCATCTGGATTTATATGCTCCTATTTATTGTTATGTGCATCTGGTTCATGTTTTGGGTGCAGCACCGTCGAGAACGAGCCGAGAGACTGCGCTTGTTGCGCGAAGGTCCGCGACAGAATCAGCAGCTGAATGATGAGTTCAGTCTGTTCTTGAACGACTATATGGAGATACACTATTCCGACCCGATGCTGACGATAGAAGAGCTTCAGACGGCTTCAGACCTGACGGAAGATGCTTTCGTGCAACAGATGCATAACAGTACGGGCATGAAGCCCCGCGAGTATGTGACTGACTACCGTCTGCGAAAAGCAGTTGACTTGCTGGAGAACACTCAGGATAGCATTGCCGATATAGCTTTCCATTGTGGCTTTGCTAATCCCGGATTGTTCACTCGTATTTTCCTGGAGAAGACCGGAATCTCGCCTTTGAAGTATCGCGATATGCATAAGGCCGATACACCGCAGGAGTGAAGCGTTAACATTTATTTCGACCGTCAATTTTCTTTCTTCAATATAAATGGTTAACTTTGCACGCAAATCAATACGGGGGCGTGCTGGTTCGATCGGGATACTCATCAATTAACGTTTGAAAACCGGGCAGTCTTCTTTTGCCGATGGCGGGCCATTACCCAAGCATTCATTTGCCGATGGATTACAAAGGCGGAGAGCACCCATAACCTGTGATAAAGGAGTTTTCATCACATCACCTGTGCGTCCCCATTTCTTTTTTTCTTATTATTATGTTTTCTGGAATCATAGAAGAATTTGCTACCGTTGTAGCTATCCGCAAAGATCGTGAGAACATTGATTTCACGCTTACTTGTTCGTTTGTAAATGAATTGTCCATTGATCAGAGTGTGGCACATAATGGAGTGTGTCTCACGGTGGTCAGCATTGTGCCTGCTCAGGGTAATAGTCCAGCCACTTACACCGTTACGGCTATGAAGGAGACGCTCGATCGTTCTAATCTGGGACTGTTGCAAGTGGGCGACAAAGTGAATGTGGAGCGATCGATGCTCATGAACGGGCGCTTAGACGGCCATATCGTGCAGGGACACGTGGATCAGACGGCCACCTGCGTTGCAATGGAAGATGCCGATGGCTCTACCTATTTCACGTTTCAGTATCCCTTCGATGCCCAAATGGCACGTAATGGGTACTTTACGGTTGACAAAGGTTCTGTTACGGTCAATGGCGTATCGCTCACCGTGTGCCGTCCTACGCGCGACACGTTCCAAGTTGCCATCATTCCCTACACCTTTGAGCACACCAATTTCTGCGACATACAAGTGGGGTCCGTTGTGAATCTTGAGTTCGATATTATCGGCAAGTACATTGCGCGTTTGCAGCAGTTTTAGCTCCTCTGATGCACGATGAAGATTCAGGAACTATCACAGCTCTATGCCCATCTGCCGCAAGCAAAGACCTTTCTTGAGATACTGAAAAAAAAGAAGCCGCAGACCATCTGTCTGGATGGCCTCCATGCATCTGCAGCCCCTCTGTTCTTCAGTAGCATTGCGCCTAAGTGCGTGCAGCCGATGCTTTTTGTGCTCAATGATGCTGAGGCTGCCGGCTATTTCTATCATGATCTTGTTCAGGTGTTGGGTGAGGAACGGGTACTCTATTTTCCCTCGTCCTATCGTCGGGCCATCAAGTATGCCCAGAAAGACCCCGCAAGCGAGATTCTTCGTACCGAAGTGTTGAGCCGATTGAACGGTGGAGCCAGCGGACTCTTTGTGGTCACATCGCCCGAAGCGCTGGCCGAACTGGTAGTAACGCGCAAGAGCCTTGACAGTCGCACGCTTTCGCTGACGCAGTCGCAGACGGTTTCGGTTGATTCGATTACCCGTCAGCTGGTCGATTTCGGCTTCCGTGAGGTCGATTATGTCTATGAGCCAGGTCAGTATGCGCTTCGTGGCAGCATACTCGATGTTTTTTCTTTCAGTCACGAATATCCCTTCCGTATCGATTTTTTTGGCGACGACATTGATTCTATCCGCACCTTTGAGGTTGAGGATCAACTCTCTCGTGAGCGTTGTGAGCGTATAGATATTGTGCCTGAGATGTCAACGGTTGAGGAGAAGGAGTCGCTGCTGCGCTTTCTTCCAGCCGACTCCCTGCTTGTGTTCAGCAATTATCAGTATGTGCGCGAGGTCATCGACCGTACTTATCAAGAGGGCTTCTCAACGCAGGCTGTGACCGAGCGTTTGGAGAATGCTACCGAGATGGAACGCGACGAGTTGGAACGGGAAATGCGTCGTGAACTGCATATTATTACAGGCACCCAGTTTGATACCGATGCGGTTCCTTTCCGCAAGGTTGAGCTTAATGGTCATGGTGCTGATGCAATCACTTTCCACACGTCCCCTCAACCTCTTTTCCATAAGAATTTCGATTTGTTGAGTAGCACGTTCGAGGACTATCGTCTGCGCGGCTACCACCTTTATATTCTGGCTGACAGCCATAAGCAGCAAGAGCGCTTACAGGAGATTCTTTCTCATTCGTCGGAAAATGACGCAGCCCCTCGCAAAGGTCGTAAGCCTGCCGATGAGCAATGCTTCATTCCTGTTGACCGTACGCTTCACGAGGGTTTTATTGATGACGACCTGCGGCTGTGTCTGTTCACCGATCATCAAATCTTCGACCGCTTCCACAAATACAATCTGAAGAGTGATAAGGCACGTGGCGGAAAGGTGGCCCTCACGCTGAAAGAGATTCAGCAGTTCGAGATAGGCGACTTCGTAGTTCATGTGGATCACGGTATAGGAAAGTTCATGGGACTTGTCCGCATGCCCATCACCACCGCTACGGGTGAACAGGCGTTTCAGGAGATGATCAAGATTCAGTATCAGCACGGCGACAGCATCTACGTGTCCATTCACTCGCTCTACAAGGTATCCAAGTACAAGGCGCAGGACAACGGTCAGCCTCCGCGTATGTCGTTTCTGGGTACGGGACAGTGGGAACGGCTCAAGGAACGTACCAAGAAGCACATCAAGGATATCGCCCGAGACCTCATTCGTCTCTACTCCAAGCGTCGCACCCAGCGCGGCTTTGCCTTCAGTCACGATACCTACTTGCAGCATGAGTTGGAGGCATCGTTCCTTTATGAGGACACGCCCGACCAGCTAAAGGCTACGCAAGATGTGAAGGCTGATATGGAGATGGCCCGTCCGATGGATCGTCTGGTCTGTGGCGATGTAGGCTTCGGCAAGACCGAGGTTGCTGTCCGGGCGGCTTTCAAGGCTGCCGTCGATGGTAAGCAGGTAGCGGTGCTGGTTCCCACTACGGTGCTGGCTTTTCAGCATTATCGCACTTTCACTTCGCGTTTGAAGGATATGCCTGTGCGAGTAGATTATCTCACTCGCGCTCGTACCGCCAAGCAAACTTCTGCGCTGCTCAAGGACTTGGAAGAAGGTAAGGTCGATATTCTTATCGGAACTCAGAAGCTGATAGGAAAATCTGTAAAGTTCAAGGACTTAGGACTTTTAATCATAGATGAGGAACAGAAATTCGGAGTGTCGGCTAAAGAGAAGCTGCGCCAGATGAAGACCAACGTCGATACGCTCACGATGTCGGCTACGCCCATTCCGCGTACCCTCCAGTTCTCCTTGTTAGGAGCTCGCGATCTCAGCGTCATTCAGACACCGCCGCCCAATCGCTATCCCATTCAGACCGAGATACACACGTTCTCGCCCGAAATTATCGTTGATGCCATCAACTTTGAGATGTCGCGCAACGGTCAGGTCTATTTTGTCAACAATCGCATCAGCGATCTCACCAATCTGTCCGACACCATTCACAAGTACATCCCCGACTGTCGTGTTGCCGTCGGACACGGTCAGATGAAGCCCGATGACCTGGAGAAGATTGTGCTCGATTTCTCTAACTACGATTACGATGTGTTGCTCTCCACCACGATTGTTGAGAACGGAATCGATATTCCCAATGCCAACACCATTATCATCAACGGGGCGCACAACTTCGGACTCTCTGACCTGCACCAGATGCGCGGCAGAGTGGGGCGTGGCAATCGAAAGGCATTCTGCTATCTGCTGGCTCCGCCGCTCTCAGCGCTCCCAGCCGACTCGCGTCGCCGACTGGAGGCACTCGAGAACTTCAGCGGTCTGGGGTCGGGCATCAACATCGCCATGCAGGACCTCGACATTCGTGGAGCCGGCAATCTGCTCGGAGCCGAACAGAGTGGCTTCATCTCCGACTTGGGCTATGAGACCTATCAGAAGATTCTGAATGAGGCGATGGCTGAGTTGAGGAATGAGGAAACCGTCCCCGACCTCTCCGAAGAAGGGGAGAGGCCGTCGAATGCCTCTGTCCGGAAGGATTCCTCTCTTTCGGAGGAGACGGGAGAGTCACTGCTTTACGTCTCCGACTGCACGTTGGAATCCGACCTTGAGATGTATTTCCCCGATCAGTATGTGCCAAGCGATTCCGAACGTATGTTGCTTTATCGCGAGCTTGATAATCTGGCCAACAGTACCCAGCTCCAGCTGCAACTCGATGCCTATCGCAAACGCTTGTTAGATCGCTTTGGTCCTATCCCCGCTGTCAGCGAAGAACTGATACTTGTAGTTCCCCTTCGTGTTGCTGGTAAACAACTTGGTATTGAGAAGATCATGCTGAAGCAGCAGAAGATGTATTTCTACTTTGTATCTCGCGATGATAGTCCATACTTCCAGAGCGAAGCCTTTGGCAAAATACTTCATTACGTGTCAAATAATCCACGCCAATGTAACTTCCGTGAGGGTAGTGGCAAGCATTCGGTAGTTATCTCCGATATACCCACTGTAGCAGCTGCTCTGACA
>ODAI010231457.1_pt1 | contig 18660 bp, 10 predicted proteins | sample 1539321 | NCBI WGS metagenome assembly ODAI01 (sample SAMN02144231, study PRJEB22623) | gut metagenome | biome: sheep rumen | host: Ovis aries | place: New Zealand
AAGTCCCATTTTGAATGCAAGATTGAACCACGCATTGTAAGACGCATAGCCGATGGATGAGTGCTGTATAAGTAGGCAGTCTGTGAGATTTCCTATCTGACATTCAACGATAGCATTGGCACACATGGTCTGCTGATTCAGCGGAGTTTTAAGCTCGCACAGGCGACAGGCTTTGCTGCCGTTTCCGGGGCAGCCTCCATGCTTTGGACTGTCTCCGCCCTTCTTTTTTTCTTTTCTTCCTTCGTAGTCCGACTCCTCAACAAGCTCGGATGCCGCACCGTCCCATGCGATGATAGTACCGAGACGCATTTCACGGTTTTCAACGCTGGTCATTTCAAGATTTATTTTCTTAGCCATTATCTGTTCTCCTTTGCTTTGGGATATGTATATATTATACATAGGCAAAGTAGGTTTGTCCAATACTTGTTTCCGAGATTCTATTCTCAGAAATCCCGATAACCTCGGTAAACACAAAAAATCCGCCTGATATTTCTATCAGGCGGCTGTTCTCATTTTCTCGATTCAAGCTCACGCTTTACCTCATCAATGAACTGCTTCCCCATACTGCTGAGGACATTGTTTTTCTTGGTGATATAGCCGATATTCATGGTACTCTGAACGCTGTCATCATTCTTGAACGGTATCACAAGGAACTGGTCTCCGCTGAGTTTCTCGGAAAAGATACTGGAACACAGCGTGTAGCCGTTAAGACCTGCCATGAGATTCATCATCGTTGCACGGTCGGTAGCTTTGACAGTTTTCTGATATGCGTGTTCAATGAGTATCTCCTCGGCAAAATATATCTCCGTTTCATTTTCCTGTTCAAATGAGAGGCAGGGATAAGGTTCAAGCTGTTCAAAGGTCAGCTCCTTTTCTTTGGCAAGAGGATGACTGCGAGCGAGATATACGCTGGCAGGACATTCTATCAGCGATGTAAAATCCAGTTCATTCTCACGGAGAAGCCTGTTTATCACACGCTGATTTGCCTCGCAGGTGTAGAGCATCCCTATCTCACTTTTCAGCGAGCTTACGTCCTTTATCACGTTGGCAGTTGCAGTTTCTCTCAGTGCAAGGTCAAACTGCTTTGAGTCATAATGCTTTGCCATTTCTATGAATGCCTTGACCGCAAAGGAGTAGTGCTGCATAGAAACTGCAAAACGCCGGCGGAATTTCATCTCCTCGCCGTATTCTTCCATTACTTCCTCATATTGCTGATAGACCCGCTTTATTTTTGCGAGAAATTTTTCTCCCTCAACAGTAGTGGTAACACCTTTGTGAGTGCGGTGGAATATCTGTATACCCAGCTCATTTTCAACATCCCTGACAGCTCCCGTCAGTGTAGGCTGAGCGATAAACAGCTTTTCAGCCGCCTTGTTCATAGAGCGTGATTCTGATATTGTAAGAAGATAGTTTATCTGTTGTAAAGTCATAAAACACCTCGTAAAAAAAACAGTTTCTTCGTGCAGAAGAAACTGTTTTGTCGTTCATGTAAATGTATTTTAGGAGGTCATACACTTAATGGTTCCAGCTTAGAAATTTAAACATCGTCCTTTACTGCACATTCGGTCCGTTCCTCTCACTATAGAGCGGAGTTCGTATAGTATTACGGATAGTATGTTGTTCATTGCTTCCGCTCCTTTCCTTTGGTATGTCTAAATTATATCATCAGGAGCTGAGTTTGTCCAATCCGAAAAAACCATTGCAGATTATAGAAAAATGTTATATATCATCAGCTTTGCATTATCCCTGCTGAGGTGTTGAGTCAGGGCATTTCAGGGAGTGGCTGTAATTCGAGGAGGAATTTCTGAACAGCGAGAGCGTCCCTGACGGTAAGGAGTGAGCCGGGGTCATAGCAGTCGGCATTTGTAACTCCGTCCGGCTTTATGTGGGAATCGTTACTGCCCTCAAGGCCATATTCATCGTTGTTTGAAAGTACCTGCATTATGAGCACGACATCATTCATCTTGACCTCTCCGTTGCAGTCAGCGTCGCCGTAAAGGGGCTGTTGGTCAGATGTGGGAGGGTCAGTGGGGTTCTGGGACTGTACGGAGTCCTCAGTTACGAAAACAGTATAGTTGACAACACTGCCGGTCATGCCGTTTGTGCCGAGGACTACAGATTCGCCTTCCTTGTATGTGTTTACGTAAAGGGCGAAAACAACACCGTTCTCATTGGAAACAGTCTCGGAGGTCCGGGTGTAGCTTCCGAGCCATGCAGGCACGGAGCCGTTTTCCTCAACTCGCTGGTCAAGTGCAACATATACCTTTATATCAGCTCCTGCTGTGAATACTGCAAGGTCGCCGGAGGCATTTTTGGAGTCACAGGCAGTTCTGATGTACTCAGCACCGCTGAGCGATGCGGGAATTTCGAGATAAGCAACATCTCTGTCACCGAAAACAGCGTCGCCGGCACTGACTGCTGCTGCAATGGACCAATCGCCGGAATTGGCTGTATCCTGAACTGTAAGGGATTTTACAAGACGTCCGCTCTCAGGGAGCTTTTTGGCGAATACAGTGTAGTTAACAACGCTGCCGGTCATGCCGTTATTGCCGAGGACTACAGTCTCACCGGCGGAAACGTCCTTGCGGTAAATGCTGAAAGTAACATTATTGCTATTGGAGGCTGTGTCGTCTGACTTAGTCCAGCTTCCGAGCCATGCAGGTACGGAACCGTTTGTCTCCACACGCTCGTCGAGGAGCACATAAACAGTCATGTCAGCTCCTGCCACGAATTCAGCCAGGTCACCGGAAGCGTTCTTTGAGTCGCAGGCAGTGAGTATGGATTCAGCGCCGTTTATCTCTGCGGGAAGAGAGAGGTAGGTCACATCTCTGTCTCCGAATACTGCCGTACCCTCGGAGGTCGAGTCGGAGATGAGCCAGTCCTGGTAATTTTCGAGGTCCTTTACTACGAGCTGCTTGATGAGAGTGCCGTCCTTGGGGAGTACCTTTATCTCAAGCTGCCATTTCTGGTCATCGCTGCCGTTGCAGGCCCACTGGAGCACATTTGCACCGCTGTCCTTTGAGCCTGAGATGACACCCAGACAGCTTTCGTCGCTGGTAGCCTTGGTGCAGATAGTATATGAGCCGTCACCGTTGTCCACGAATTTGAATAGCTGTGCATCGCTGGCAGTGTCGCCCCAGATGCCTATATTCGTACCGTTATCCGGCTTGCCGTAGTCCAGGTCGAGGAGATAAGTCTTACCGTCGCCGGCATAGGAGTAGATGCGGTAGTAACCGCCGCCTGCTGATTCAAGGCTCCATACTCCGGCCATATCGTCGCTGCCCTGCTGAACGTTGGTGCCATTTGCAGCAGTTCCGGCAAGCTCCATATAGAGGCCGCTGTTGACGTTCTTTATCTTATAGTAATGAGATGTGTCGATGACAGCGCCGGGCTTTCCGCTGACGCTTTCGCCTACAGGGCATCTGTTGCGCTCAGGGAGGTCATAGCCGGTACCCAGGAAAAAGCTGGGATGGGGAGGCTGGTTATAGGCGGTATTCTGAGAAGATACCTGCATACGGTACTGGGGGTCATGCATGAGGGTAGTCACACGGTAGTCAGTGTCATAGGTAGTGCAGTAGATGCGTATAGACTTGCTGTCTGCTGCTCTTACAATGAGCTCCTCACGCCAGTCACCGAAAATATCAGCAGAAAGGCAGGGAGTACCCTTGGTGGTATTGCAGGTATAGTAGCCGTCAGTTGAGAGAAGGTTGGTTATAGTAGTCTTTCCTGCATTTCCGGTCAGCTTGGAGATAGTAGCAGGGGAGTCGGTATAGCCGTCCAGTATCTCACGTTCAAGGTCGCCGTCCCAGTAGGAGAGGAAGTTTATGGCAGGCCTGCGGCAGTCGAGTACGTTGCCCTTTGTATCCACAACCGGGGTTGAGTTATCGGAGAGCTTATTTCCCCAGCACTCAGCACCGGGATTCCCTGCCCAGACGTTATCAGCGCAGCATCTTCCGGTATCTCCTGCGCCGTTCTGATGATAGATAATCTTTTTCTGATCAGCATCATATAGGGTGACACCATATCCGGACTTCTTTTCCTCATGGCATATCCAGACCTCTATACCGGGGTTTGTGGGGTCAAGGTCAGCTACGTGCATAGCGTCTCCGTGGCCCTGGTCGGTAGTATAATAGAGGGTGCCGTTGTCGTCGATAATAGCAGCTCCGGTGATTATCTCCTGTCTGCCGTCGCCGTCAACGTCCGCAGGCATACTGTTGTGGTTGCCGTCGCCGTAGCCGGCAGTTGAGGAGCTGTTGCCGGTATCGAAGGTCCACATCTTGACCAGCTTTTTATTTTCGACTTTATATGCAGTTGCAGTCATTCTTGTATAGTATCCACGTCCGGTAACAACGCAGGGATGAACTCCGTCGAGGTAGGCCACAGTGCCCCAGAAACGGTCCACACGGTTGCCGTAGCTGTCGCCCCAGGAGCTTACAGTACCTCTTGCAGGTTCATAGTTTACGGTATCGAGGATAGTTCCGGTCTCGCCGTCGAAGAGAGTGTAGTACTCGTTTCCAGAGAGGACGTATCCGCTGGAATTGCGGTTATCCTTGCTTGCATCTCCGATAACAGTTCCGGCAGCGTCGGTAGTGCCGTCAGCGGTCTTGCAGCACATTTCAGCCTTGCCGTCCAGGTCGAAGTCGCCGACGTAGAACTGGGTATAGTGGGCGCCGGCACGGATATTTATACCGAGGTTTATTCTCCAGAGCCTTTTTCCTGACAGGTCATAGCAGTCGATGTAAACGGGGTCAGTTTTGCCGCTCTGGGAGTTATCCTTTGAGTTATTGGGGTCCCATTTGAGGAAGAGCTCATACTGTCCGTCGCCGTTAACGTCTCCGACTGACATATCGTTAGGGGAATAAATGGAGGACGGCGGAGTCAGGGGAATGTCGAAATAGGCATTTCCGGACTTCAGGCTGCAAGTATCGGAGCTCTTGAGTACACCGCCTTCGAGACGGTCTACACGGTAAACTGATGAAGCTGAACCGGACTTGTCGAGGAAACAGGTACCTGCATTTCCTTCGCTCGTGTAGATGAGCGTGCCGTCACGGTAGAGGTTGAATACAGCAGTATCGGAGTCGCTGTTGAGCCACCTCCAGTTTACCAGCATACCTGAGCCGGTATTGACGGCGCAAATACCTCTGTCAAGGTATTCAAGGACGTTGGTATCGCCTACGGATGCAGCCGATACGTTAAGGAGCGGCTCACTGTTTTTCACAGGCGGCAGAGCCGCAGAGCCTGCACAGACTGCCAGTGCAGCCACGGCAGATAAGATGCGTTTGAATCCATTGCTCATAAAAAGATCCCTTCCCCCCGCAGAAGTGACTGCGAAGAAATAAAATTAAATAAAAATAGTTTTGGTTATTTCTCTTACGGATTAACAATCCGTCTATAATTTATATTATACATAATCCTGTTGTCAAAAACAATGAAAAATACTGTCATGTTAAGAAGATTTTTTTGATATTATACATCAGCTATATAAAATAATCCGCAAGGATGTGCACATTTATGATGCGGCATTTTACAGATAGCCAAAAAAAGCGCCCTCCGTTTTCCGGAGAGCGCAGCTCTGATATAGGGTCATTCCAGAAGTCCCTGGAAGCCTTTTTCGTTGAAGCGTTCCTTGTAGTAGACCAGTTCATCCTGTATGATGTCGTCGATAACGTTCATTCCAAGGAGCTCTACCGGAGCCTTGTCATCTGTGAGGATGCGGTCTCCGCCCTCATAGGGAGTGAGCCCACGTGATACATTGCCCATCATCGTCCTGAGGAGCTCGTCGCTGAGCTGTTCGGTATTTTTCACCAGAGTCCCAGCCATATCGGGGTTATCTGATGCGAAGAGCTCACGGTTGGTAGCTCCGCTGACGTCAACGGTATAAACACAGTCAAAAACGCTTGCTATGGTGTCTGAGAGCCAGTTGTTGATGCCGTCAGCACTGTCGGACCTCATATTCATATTGACTACCATAACACCGTCCTCTTTCAGGTGGTCACGGACCAGTCTGAAAAATTCAACTGATGACATCTGGAAGGGGATAGTTATGTCCTGATAAGCGTCAACCATAATGACATCGTACTTCTTATCGTTCACATTCAGGAAGGCTCTGCCGTCGTAGGTGGTGACATTCACATCCTCCGGCAGCTCGAAGTACTCGTGGGCGAGATAGGTTATCTTGTCGTCTATCTCAACCCCCTCAGCGGTGACGTCCGGGAGGTAGTTGATGCACTGCTTTGCAAAAGTGCCGGTGCCCATGCCCAGCACGAGGATGTCCTTTTTATCATTGGCTGTACCGGTCATAAGGGGAGCTGCCATGGCGTAGTCGTAGTACATCCCTGAGAGCTGACCGCTCTTTACATATACGGACTGAACTCCGAAAAGGACGTTGGTAGAAAGAGAGGTAGTCTCGCCGTCGTCCTTGACCTGGAGGTAATTGTAGACAGACTCACCCTCATAGACCAGGTCCTTTTCCCAGAAGGCGAATCCCATGAGATTTGAGAGCACACAGCACACCAGGAACAAGGCGGCAGTGACTCCGCTGCGGACAGCACCTCTTTTGTTCACGAGGAAGTAAGCCAGTCCCAGCACAAGGAGGATACCGGCGAATATCAGGAAGGTAGCGGCAGTACCCACAGCGGGTATGGATACAAATGTCGGTATGAAGGTACCAATGATACTGCCGATGGTATTGAAAGCGCCGAGGGTGCCGACAGTTTTTCCGCTGTCATCGAGGCTGTCAACGGTGTATTTCACCAGAGAAGGAGTAACGGTCCCCAGCAGGAAAAGCGGGAAAACGAATACCACCATACAGGTGATGAATGCCGCCCAGATAAGGAAGTTGGTATTGACTGTGACAACCAACAGGGCAGATATGCCGAGAATAATGAATTTGCCGAAGAAAGGGATAGCGGCTATCCAGACCGCAGCCACCAGTATCCGTGCATAGAGCTTGTCCGGGTCAGGGTTTTTGTCGGCACTCTTTCCGCCGTAGATATTGCCGAGGGCCATAGCTATCATGATAGTACCGATGATAATGGTCCAGACTATCTGAGATGAGCTGAAATAGGGAGCCAGCAGACGGCTTGCACCGAGTTCAACTGCCATTACTGACATACCTGAGAAGAACTCAGTGAGATAGAGGTACCATTTTTTCTTCATAAGTCCGCCGGAGGTCTTTCCGGCAGATGCGGTCTTTTCCTGTGACATAAATTCCTCCGTATAAATATAATTATCCATAACATTATACCATTAAAAAAATGAATTGTAAAGAGAAAGAACCGACAGAGGACTGCCGGTTCTTTCCCTATCTGAAAAGGTGTGTGTTTATGGCCTCACCTGTGTGCGTCAGATAAGACCATCTGCTAACGTCTGGAGGTATAGAAGACGTTATATGTCAAGCTCTTTCTTTCTCTTGCTGTGATTATATTATAGCCTATCCGAGAGGAAAAAGCAATAACAGGAAAGTCTCAGATATGATACATTTTGGGGCAGATTATTTACAGACCGATTCTATCAGGTTACATAAAAATAACAATTATGAAAAAAGACACTGTACTGTGTCCGGCGGCATAAAAAATGTTCCTGTGCAAAGGCGGGCCTGTCAGAATTTTCTTTGTTGCATTTCGGATATTTCTGCATAGAATAGTAGAAGCAGCAGAAAGATGAGTACCGCCGGAAGTGGGAGTTTTCCCCGTGGATAGCTGCCGGCAGAAGGTGCGCCGCAGTGCGGAAGAGGCAGTCCGCCGCTTCATCGGAGGGCTGCTTTCATATAAAAAGGCACCGCAGGGAGTGACCTTGCGGTGCCTGTTTTTATTTTTCAGATGTGACGTTCAGGTCACGGCCATTGCTGACAGCGGTTATGCGGCCGTTGTAGCAGGTGGAATAGGTCGGGATGTTCCTTTCACTGAGAGCGTTCTGAGTCTTTGAAGCGAACTCTTCCGCAGATGTACATACCACAGCGCAGGCAGGGGTAACAGCATCGAGAAAGTCCTTGAGATTATCCAGCTTTCTGCCATGATAGGGGACTTTCAGCAGATCGCAGTGCCCCACATCCATTATCTCCTCCAGGCGTTGTTCCATGGCATCACCTGTATAGAGGAAGGTTATATCGTGATATTTCACTTTTGTTACAAGAGAGAAGTCGTTGTCATTATCCTCGCCGTAATAGTCCTTCTCAGGGGCGAAAACGGTGTAGTCAGCACTGTCAAGTTCAAAGGAAAGGTCACTGGTCAGGAGCTGGGGAGTTATATTTTTCTCAGCAAGTGCCTTGTGGTACTTGTCCATTTCCTCACTTATCTCTTCATAGTCCGGAGCGAGCACGTTCTTTACATCAAGGTTTTTTATGACCTTGGATGCTCCGCCCACATGGTCCTTGTCATAGTGGGTGATGATGAGGTAGTCAACAGTGGTCACGCCTTCATCTTCAAGGAGACTGACTATTTCTTTGCCGTCGCCTTTTTCACCGCAGTCTATTATGACTGTGCTCTGCGGTGTCCTGATGATCATGCTGTCAGCCTTTCCGACGTCAAGGAAAGTAACGGTCATCTCCGGAAACGTCTCCTTGTCACTGGACTTGCTGCCGCAGGAAACGGCAGATACTCCTGAGACGACTGCGGCAGCTAAAAGAACTGCAAGTCTGCGGGGGTCTATCATAGGAACAAGCTCCCTTCATTTAAAAATACGGAGGTCCGTCAGAGAACTCCAATTGGAAGCCTCAGACACTGATCCTCCGTATAACATATTATAATATGGACCTTAAAATACTCTTAATGCAACACCGCACAAAGACCGCCTGACGTCTTTGTACGGTATTGCCTTAATGTTCTTACTTTGAGTTGTAGAGAAGCTGGAGAATGTCTCCGTCCATACCGTCAATGACCTTCCAGCCGTCGCCGTCAACACCGACAACGCAGGCAGAGCACTCATTATTGGAGGTGCTGCCGTTGGGACTCTGGTAGTCGATAGAGTACTTGAACTCGTAGCCTGAGGACACGTTCACAGCAACATCGGTGTCTGCGCAGTAGCTCTTCAGATAATCCGCAGCAGCAGGATAAGCCGCCGGGTCAAGCTCACTGATACTGAGAACGCCCTTGTAATCAGGAGCATCTCCGTAAGCATGGAACTGTGAATTTATCTTTGTATCAAATCCGCCGAGGGCACTGTCAAATGAACCATTGTCCTTCAGAGCAGATATAACTGACTGAGGTACTGAGTAGTTCATGACTGTTTCCGCATCCTTATCGGTATAGAATGCTTTTATGTAATTATCAAACACCTGCTCATGAGCGGATGTTTCATCCTGCTGTTCATCCGGCTGTTCATCCAGCTGGGTTGTTTCCTGTTCTGTAGTCTGACTGTCTGCTGCAGAACGCTGAATCTCATTACTTGAACTGCTGCTTTTGCGTGAGCATCCGGTCATAGTCAAAAGTACTGCTGTCATAGTCAGTGCCCAGATAGTTTTTTTATTCATATCCATCACTCCAATTCTGTATGTTTGCTCCCGCATATCCGGAAACAATTCTACCATTTAATTATATCATCAGTTGCAATGAATGTCAACTTTATAATTATTACAATTTTAAGCAAAAACAAAGGGCAGCGCTCATCGGCTGCCCTTGATTTCTGTGGGAGACTGTTCGATTTTGGGAGCTTATGTCAGATTCTTAAGGCTTAACTCAGCTCATTTCCCATTCACATAATCATTGACTCCGGCGAAGATAGTAAAAGCGACTTTGCTCTGGTAGTCATCAGTTGCGAGGAGGGCGGCCTCTTCGGGGTTTGACAGGAAGCCGCATTCTACCATAATGGTAGGATTTTCGCTGTAGTAGCACAGGAAGAGCTCCTTGCCGCACTGTTTTATCTCACGGCTGTTGTCAGGCTGGAGGAATTCTACGAACCTGCCCTGGACTGAACGGGCAAGCCGTTCGCTGTCTTTGTTGGTGGAGGAGTAGAACATCTGAGCTCCGCTGTACTTTGGTTCATTGAACTGATTCTGGTGTATGGACAGGCAGACAGCATTGGTGCGGCTGTTGAAAATGTCGAGTCTGTTGTCCATGTCGCTGCTTTTCTGAGCTGCGAGCCCTTCGACACCGTCGTCGTGGATAGAAACGTCCTCATCTCTGGTGACTATCACCTCGTAGCCGTTCATCTCCAGCATATCACGGAGTTTCAGCAGTATGCTGAGGTTTATGCCCTTTTCGGGCGTACCGTCTGCGGAGGTGCACCCGCCGTCAAAGCCGCCGTGTCCGGCATCGAGGATAATGACAGGTGCCTCGTTGTCGAAACTGGTCATTGAAACGGGGAGAGCACCGTTCTCGGCTTTTCTGGAGATCCTGGATGCGGCACCGATAGTAACAAGAGCACAGCCGAAGAGGACTGCGCCGCTTATGATCCTTCTTTTTATTCTGTTCATATATCTCACCTCAGGATATGGATATGCAGTTTGTACGGCTAATATTCCGGTGAGATGTCCTTTGAAAAGGCATCTGACTGATGATTTATAAGAATTCAATATCATCTGATGTTCAAAACAGTGTTTTTTACACCAAATCTGCAAAAAATGAGTTGAACAGTTCTTTAATATCTGATATTATTTAACTGGATAAATGCGCTTATTATCTTAAAAGGAGGAAAGTGATGAAAAAAGTACTGAAAACTGCGGCTATCGTGCTTTCGGCAGCTTCGGTCGCACTTGGAACAGCTCCAGCCGTGACCAGCGCTGATAATCCCGTAGTCCAGACCAGCTATACGTCCGACCCGGCGCCTATGGTCTGTGACGGTGTGTTCTATATGTATACCGGCCATGACGCAGACGGTGCGGATAACTACATAATGCCGGACTGGAAATGCTTCTCGTCTACCGATATGCAGAACTGGACTGACCACGGTACCATACTTCCGGAGTCTACATTCAAATGGGCAGGTGAGAATTCCGCATGGGCTGCCCAGTGCATAGAGCGGAATGGAAAGTTTTATATGTACGTGACGGTGGTTCCTGCGAACGGAGGCGGACGTGCTATTGGAGTTGCAGTTGCGGACTCACCCACAGGACCGTTCACAGACCCTATAGGAAAACCTCTCTGCGGCCCGGACTGGGCCTTCATCGACCCGACGGTCTTTATTGACGATGACGGTCAGGCGTATCTGTATTTCGGCAACCCGAATCCCTATTATGTAAAGCTCAATGAGGACATGATATCCTACAGCGGCAGCATAACCAAGGTGAATATGACTCCGGAGGGATTTGGCACAAGGTCTGACGGAGAGAACCGGATGTATGTTGAGGGACCGTGGTTCTACAAACGCGGCGGACTTTACTATCTTCTCTATGCGGCTAACGGAATACCTGAGAATATTGCCTATTCTACGGCTCTGACACCGACTGGCCCCTGGACATACCGGGGAGTGATAATGCCCTCAGAGGGCCGGAGCTTTACAAATCACTGCGGTATAGTGGACTATGAGGGCAGGTCCTATTTTGCATATCACAACGGCGCTCTGCCGGGAGGAAACGGCTTTCAGCGTTCGGTGTGCATAGAGGAATTCACCTACAATGCTGACGGCTCTATCCCGACTATAAAAATGAGCAAGTCCGGTCCTGAGCAGCTCCATGCTCTGGATCCGTTCGTCCGGACTGAGGCAGAGTGCTTCTGCTGGGAAGAGGGCATAGAGACTGAGACCTGTTCTGAGGGCGGCATCAATATCGCAAATATCGAAAACGGCGACTACGTAAAGGTGAAGGGAGTTGACTTCTCCGAGGGTGCTGATACCTTTACGGCCAGCGTTTCCTCGGCAGAAAAAGGCGGAAGCATCGAACTGAGGATAGACTCACCCTCCGGCGAAATCATCGGCACCTGTGAGGTGCCTTCTACCGGCGGCTGGCAGAAGTGGCAGGAGGTAAGCTGTCCCGTTGAGGTCAGCGGTGAGCATGACCTCTATCTGCGGTTCACAGGAGGCAGCGGCTTCCTGTTCAATGTGGACTGGTGGAGATTCGGAGGTGCAGGCCAGGCTCCTGATAACGGCTCCCTGTATCACAGTACCTTCGAGCGTTCGCTTGAAAGCTGGAGCGGAAGAGCAGGTGCAAAGGTCACTGTTTCAGACGAAGCATCGGCAGCAGGTGAGAAGTCTGCAAAGGTAACTGACCGTACAAGTGCATGGCAGGGGATAGTCCGCAGGCTGGGCAGGGACTTCAAAGCGGGTATGAGCTATAGTTTCAGTGCCAAGGCGATGTGCGCCGGGGAGGATACAGTTTTCCACCTGACATTGCAGTACAGCGACGGTGAGGATGTCCTTTACAAGAAGATAGACACGGTATCAGCAAAAAAAGGCCAGTGGGTGCAGCTCTGCGGCAATGATTTTATGCTGCCGGAGGGAGCGTCTGATATGTACGTCTATGTGGAGACTGACAGCGGTACTGCGGACTTTTATGCTGATGAGATGATAGCGGCATCGGCCGGCATAGACCTCATCGACCCGGAGTTCATAAATGCAGTGCCGGGAGATACAGACCGAAACGGACGCATCGACGGCTTTGACCTGGTTATTGCCAGAAAAGGGCTCGTCGGAGGCTTTAAGGATATTTATGCTGAAAAGGCCGCAGATGCAGACCGCAGCGGCAGTGTACAGATAAACGACATAGTGCTTATACAGAAATATCTGCTGGGGGATATAAAGGTATTCCCTGAAAAACGAATGCAGCAGTAAGGCATAAAATGAATTCTTTTTGAGCTATAATTACATTGATTTCAATATTTATGCTATATATAATTACAATAGCTCGGATATTAAATAACAAGGAGGAACGATATGAAACACAGGATGACTAAAAAAATTCTCTCAGTATGCGCCGCTGCTGCGGTAGTATGCAGCACAGGAGGCATCGTACCGTCAGAAAAAGCATCTGCGTATGAGTCCGGGATAATGGACTTCGCTATCTCAGATGTTACTATGACTGACGACTACTGCACAAATGCTTTTGACAAGGAAATGGAATATCTGATGTCCTTTGACACGGAAAAGCTCCTTGCAGGATTCCGTGACAACGCAGGACTCAGCACTAACGGAGCTACCAGATACGGCGGCTGGGAGAATACCAACATAGCCGGTCACTGCGTGGGACATTACCTCACTGCACTGGCTCAGGCTTATCAGAACCCCTCACTCAGCTCATCACAGAGGGATGCACTCTACAAGCGGATGAAAACTCTCATTGACGGTATGCAGACCTGTCAGCAGCATTCACGGGGCAAGAAGGGATTCCTCTGGGCGGCTCCGGTGCCCTCAGACGGCAATGTGGAGCGGCAGTTCGACCGTGTTGAGATAGGCAAGGCGAATATATTTGACGATGCGTGGGTGCCGTGGTATACCATGCACAAGCTCATCGCAGGTATCATTGACGTTTACAAGGCCACAGGCTATGCTCCTGCAAAGCAGGTAGGCTCGGACCTGGGCGACTGGGTGTATAACAGAGTCAGCGGCTGGAGCCAGCAGACTCAGCGTACTGTACTCTCCATAGAGTACGGCGGAATGAACGACTGTATGTATGACCTCTATGCGGTCACAGGCAAGGACAGCCATGCTGCTGCCGCCCATTATTTCGACGAGGACGCTCTCTTCGAGAAGGTCATGCAGGGCGGCCGTGACGTCCTCAACAACCGCCATGCGAATACCACTATCCCGAAATTCATCGGCGCTCTGAAACGATATACTGTTCTTGACGGTAAGACCGTCAACGGCCAGCGTGTGGATGCCTCCGCTTATCTCAGATATGCTGAGACCTTCTGGGATATGGTCACTACTCACCACACCTACATCACCGGCGGAAACAGTGAGTGGGAGCACTTCGGCAAGGACGACATCCTGGACGCCGAGCGTACAAACTGCAACTGCGAGACCTGCAACTCCTACAATATGCTCAAGCTGTCCCGTGAGCTCTTCAAGATAACCCATGACAGCAAGTATATGGACTTCTATGAGAACACATACTACAATTCCATACTTTCCTCCCAGAACCCTGAGACCGGTATGACTACCTATTTCCAGCCAATGGCTACCGGCTTCTTCAAGGTGTACAGCACCCGCTGGGATAAGTTCTGGTGCTGCACCGGAAGCGGTATGGAGAGCTTTACCAAGCTGGGCGATACCATTTATATGCACGACGGCAACACCCTGTATGTGAACTTCTATCAGAGCTCCGTCCTTGACTGGAGCGAAAAGGGCATGAAGATAACTCAGGAGAGCAGCATACCTGAGGGCGCATCGGTGAAGTTCACTGTCAGCGGCAGCGGCTCTGTGGACTTCCGTTTCCGCATCCCTGACTGGATAGACGGCACCATGAGCGCATCTGTAAACGGATCAAAGTACAGCTACAGGACTGTCAGCGGATATGCTGATATTTCCGGAGATTTCTCTGACGGAGATGTCATAGAGCTGAACATCCCCTCAAAGGTAAGAGCCTATCCGCTGCCGGATTCACCGGACGTTTACGGCTTCAAGTACGGACCTCTTGTACTCAGCGCAGAGCTGGGCAAGGATGATATGAAGACTGACAGCACCGGTATGTGGGTAACTATCCCCAAGGAGAAAAAAGTTGCCTCTGAGACCATAAAGCTGTCAAAGGAGGGCCAGTCAGTAGCCGCATTCATGGCGGAGATAGATGACCACCTGGTACATGAGCCCGGCAGTCTGAGATTCACTCTCAATGACACCGACACCAAGCTCGTTTTCACTCCCCACTATAAGCAGTACCAGCAGCGCTACGGCATCTACTGGAAATTCGTTCCCAACGGCACTGTCATAAACGAGAGGCTGCCCCGTGCAAAGACCACTGTCACTGACACTGTCCAGCCGGGATACGGCCAGTATGAGAGTGACAACCTCCACGGCATGGTGGAGCGTGACTCAGTTGGCGTGACTAACGACAGTACCTACCGTTACGTTAAGAACGGAGGCTGGTTCACCTACAGAATGGCTGTTGACGATACAGCACCTATGCTCAGACTGCACATCAGGCTCCGTAAGTCCGACAACGGCAGGACTCTCCGTGTGAGAGTGGGAGATTCTGTGCTCATGGCTGAGACTCTTGACTATTCCGGCAGCCAGGACGTTTACGACAGGACTCTGATGATACCTCAGGATGTATGTGAAAGATGCATCTACAGCCTTACAGCAGACGGCGCTGAGCACAGCGTCATAGACGTTACATTCTCCTCAGATATTGAGGGCAGGGAGTCGGCGAAGGTCTGCGACTTCATCTACATGGAGGCTGTAAGGCCTGTATATGACATCGACAGCAGCATAGCGTACTTTGTTGACTGCGGCGACCACAATTCCGATACCCTTACCGGAAGAGACAAGCAGGGACTCTTCAACAGCGTGACTGAACAGCTCTACGGTCCTGACGAGGTCACAGGCAGGATGTGGGGACTCATAGACGACCCCACTGACCAGTACAACGGTTCATCAAGGAGCGGCGGACTGTACACAGCGAATACCTGGTGCGACGAGGCAAATACCGCTGACGGAGCCGACAAGTCCTACAGCTTCCGCTATACCAAGAACCAGTACGAGAACAATATCGCAAGACATCTGGACTACAGCTTCGAGCTGCCCAACGGCACCTACTCCGTTGAGATGAGCTTCTGCGACCCCTGGGGATGCTCAAAGAATCCCACTGCATATGCAAACTACGGCAGGTCCGGTGAGACCGTCCTTGTGAAAAATGCTCCCGTTGACAGAACTGCCGTTACCGGCACTGCAAAGGTCACAGACGGTACACTCACAGTGAACCTCCGCTCTGAGGATAAGGCTATAAACATCTGCTATATCATCATTCGTCCTGTTGAGACTGAGACTGCACCTACCACAGGCAGAAAGGGCGATGTGAACCTTGACGATGATGTGAATATCGCAGACGCAGTCCTGATGCAGAGGTACCTCCTTGGCAATACTTCAATTACCGGAGAGCAGGCCTATGCCGGAGATGTGTGCTCAGACGCACTTATGGACGGCTTTGACATGGCAATGCTCCGCAAAAAACTCATAGAAATGGGCTGATAAGCAGCAGCGGCCGCAGGAGAATAGTCCTGCGGCCGTGTTTTGTCCGTAAATTCGTGGAAAATTCCGCCTCTGCTTGACATAACAGCAGAATTGTGATACAATTATCATGATACATTGTCTGCTCCGGCAGACGGAACGATAAATTCATTGAGAGGTCACTTATGAAAAAAATACTTCTTGCAGGCGGAGCCGGATATATCGGTTCCCATACAGCAGTTGAACTGCTCAGCGCCGGCTATGATGTGGTCATAGCTGATAACTACTCCAATAGCTGCCCTGAGGCAGTGAAAAGAGTGGAGGAGATAACAGGCAGGTCCGTAAAGGCCTACGAGGTGGACATCAAGGACAGAGAGGCTCTTGAAAAAGTGTTCGCTGAGAACAGCATTGACGCTGTTATCCATTTTGCCGGACTCAAGGCAGTGGGCGAGTCCGTTTCAAAGCCTGTGCTCTACTACAGGAACAATATCGACACTACGCTCTCCCTTCTGGAATGTATGGAGAAGTACGGTGTGAAGAATATCATTTTCTCTTCAAGCGCTACTGTTTACGGCGAGGAGAATCCTGTGCCATATACTGAGGAGATGAAGAGAGGTACCTGCACCAACCCCTACGGCTGGACCAAGGTCATGATGGAACAGATACTTGAGGACGCTGCAAAGGCAGACCAGGGACTTTCCGTAGTGCTCCTGAGATACTTCAACCCCATTGGCGCTCATGAGTCCGGAAAGATAGGTGAGGACCCCCAGGGCATCCCCAACAACCTCATGCCGTATGTGGCTCAGGTGGCAGTGGGACGCCGTGAAAAGCTGACTATCTTCGGCCGTGACTACGATACTCCCGACGGCACCTGCCGCAGAGACTATATCCACGTTGTTGACCTTGCAAAGGGCCATGTAAAGGCTATAGACTACATTCTCGCTCACGACGGAGTGGAGATATTCAACCTTGGCACCGGCACTCCATACAGCGTTACCGAGATAGTCGAGACCTTCGAGAGAGTCAACGACATGAAAATAAACCACGTTTACGGAGACAGACGTCCCGGAGACCTTGCTGAGAGCTATGCCAATGCGGACAAGGCTCTGAAGGTCCTGGGCTGGAAAACAGAAAAGACTCTGGACGATATGTGCCGTGATACCTGGAACTGGCAGAAGAACAATCCTAACGGATATAACAAGTAAGTAAAGACATATTGAGAGGGAATAAAATATGATGAACATTGCTGTTGCACAGTCCGGCGGACCGACCTGTGCTATAAACGCTTCACTGGTAGGTGTTTTCAAGGAGGCTCTGAAGGAGCCGTCAGTTGACGCTATTTTCGGCTCTATCAACGGAATAGAGGGCATGATAGACAACCACCTTGTTGATATGAAGTCGATGATACTCACCAATGCTGATATGGAGCTCCTCAGACAGACTCCTTCAACGGTCCTTGGCTCCTGCCGGTACAAGCTGCCGGACTGGCATGAGGATGAGGAGGTCTACCAGAAGATAGCCGCTACTCTGAAACAGCGTAATATAGGAGCTTTCTTCTATATAGGCGGAAACGACTCCATGGATACGGTCAATAAGCTCTCTGAGTACTTTGCAACTATCGGTCTTGATACAAAGGTGATAGGCATACCAAAGACCATTGACAATGACCTCTGCATCACGGACCACACTCCCGGCTTCGGCTCTGCCGCAAAGTACGTGGCAACTACCATGCACGAGATAACCCGTGACAGTATCGTTTACAGCATACCCTCAGTTACCATAGTTGAAATAATGGGACGTCATGCAGGCTGGCTCACAGCTTCAAGTGCAGTCCTTCACGCTATGGGTGAGACTGCTCCTCATCTGGTATATGTCCCTGAGACCAGCTTCTCACTGGAACGCTTTCTTGCTGATGTAAGGCAGGAGATGTCCAAGCACAAGGCTGTTATCGTGGCTGTATCAGAGGGAATAGAAGTCCCTGACGGAGTTCAGTCCGGTGTTGTGGACAACTTCGGCCACAAGTATCTCTCCGGTATCGGCAAGTACCTGGAGGACGTCATCCGCAGCGAGATAGGCTGCAAGGTGCGCTCCATAGAGCTTAACGTTATGCAGAGATGCTCCTCGCATCTGGGCTCAAAGACCGACATTGACGAGTCCGAGGAGATAGGTGCAGCAGGTGTACGCTGTGCTCTTGAAGGAAATACCGGAAAGGTAATGGTTTTCAGAAGAGTCTGTGATTCTCCGTATACAATAACGATAGACACCGCAGATGCCAGCGAGATAGCCAACAAGGAGAAGTTCCTGCCTAAGAAGTACATAAATTCCGCAGGCAACAACATCCGTGACTTTGCAATTGACTACTTCATGCCGCTCATACAGGGTGACCTGAATCTGGTGACAGAGCACGGCATCCCAAAGCACTTCGCTATACATGAATCTGTATTAAAATAAAAAAACAGCGGACAGCATTTGCTCGGTACTCATATAGAAGTTTTTTGCCCCGAAGTATTTTATATTACTCCGGGGCTTTTTTGTATGCTCATTAAGATAGATCGGGATTTCATTACATATATGTTTTGAAATCAATATATCGGGTAAGAAAATGCTCGGTCTTATCAAGAAATGCAC
>ODAI011204733.1_pt1 | contig 18659 bp, 18 predicted proteins | sample 1539321 | NCBI WGS metagenome assembly ODAI01 (sample SAMN02144231, study PRJEB22623) | gut metagenome | biome: sheep rumen | host: Ovis aries | place: New Zealand
GGAGTTACAATTGCAAGTGGTTTTGATTTAGGTCAACAAAACTCTTATGACTTAAATCGAATATTTGGTTCAGGAGATACAAATAAAACGCTCAAAGATTTATTCACCCCATATTTGGGTAAACAAAAAGAGGATGCAAAAACATATTTAAAAGAACATCCATTAAGTATAACGTCGGAACAGGCTGCCACGGTAGATGAATGTGTAATGGCTCAAATGTTGCCATCAATAAAAAAGCAATATGAAAACTCAACTAGTGGAAAATGGGATGATTTGCCAGATCAAGCACAAACGGTTTTATTTGATTTAGGATATCAATTTGGACAAAATAGCGGGATACCTTCTGATGTTATGAAAAAGATTAAGGAAGGAAATTATTCCGGAGCTGCCAGTGCTCTAGAAGAGATGGGAAAAACAGCATATAAAAACCGTAGGAATGATGAGGCAGTATTATTAAAACAGTTAAAAGATACTAATAAGGAATAGCAGTAATGAATAAAAGAATTAGGTTATCATTTATTATTATGGGATTTTTACTATGCTTTGGGTGTTATGCAAATACAGAAAAAAAATATATTGCATCTACGGATATAACTAATGGAAAAACGGTTATTGGAAAAATAGAAACAACGGTTTTCGTAAAAGATATTGATGAAAATACAATGCGATTAACTATTTCCAAAACTATAGATCCGTTTCCGCAAGTTCTGCAAATTGAGATTCAAATATTAAAAGGCGAAAGCATTTATAACTTCAATTCAATTGATAATTGGGGTAATGAGGTGTATGGAAATATTAAGTTTATTGGAGACTCTATAGAATTATATTTAGATTGTGAGAATTTTTCAGAAAGCGGGAAAAACTATGCACGATTCTATGGAGACACTGAAAACTTAGCATTGAAGAAAAACTAAATATCAATATGATTCGTCTTTTAGGATATAAAACTAGTTTAGTTAACCTAATCATATATCCCCCCACATCTAGCGTTTTCACCCAGTCTGAAAACGCTAGTCTTTATTCCTACAAATGACAATTTGTATGCCTACGTGGGGAACAATCCGGTTTCTTAGTCTAGTTCTTTGCTTCTGTTCCATCATCTACCACAAAAGCGCAAAATGCGCTAAAATGCGCTTATGGTTACAAACGACACTGGAATTGTATGGTTCAAGCATAAAATAATGGAAGAAGTTTGTCGCCTTGCGTGGGAAGGCAAGCTGAACGAAGATGAAAAGGACAAGCTGGTTTACAAAATGGTTCCCGGACCAAAGTCCGAATATTGCTGCGTTTACAAGGAACGCGAGATTGTCCGCCAGCGAATCCGCCTTGCCTGCGCCGAATGCCCTTCCGACATGCCGCCTAGCCAAAACGTGGTCCAAGTGATAAACGCGGCCTGCGACGACTGCCCGATTTCAGCCTATTCCGTTACCGACAACTGCCGCTTTTGCATGGGCCGGCCCTGCCTTAGCGCCTGCCATTTTAACGCGATCGCGCCCGGCGAAGTCAGGATGCACATCGATTCCGCCAAATGCAAGGAATGCGGCCTTTGCGCAAAAGCCTGCCCCTACGGCGCCATAGTTCACTTGGAGCGGCCCTGCAAAAAAGCCTGCCCTGTCGGAGCGATTACCTACGACGACTGGGGCTACTGCAAAATCAACGAAGAAAAATGCGTCCAGTGCGGCCACTGCATCCACAACTGCCCCTTTGGCGCCATCGGCTCAAAGACATACTTGGCCGACATAATCCAAGACATCAAGGCCGGAAAAGAAGTCGTCGCGATGTGCGCCCCGGCCACTGAAGGCCAGTTTGGCGACAAGGTGAATATGGCTTCGATAAAAAAGACTTTGCTGAAACTGGGCTTTAGCGACATGGTGGAAGTTGGCCTTGGCGGCGACATGACCGCGGCCTTTGAGTCCAAGGAATGGTCGGAAGCGCTCTCCGAGGGCCGAAAGATGACCACTTCCTGCTGCCCGGCCTTCATCAACTTGCTTAGGCAAAATTATCCCGAGCAGTACCATAACAACAAGTCCGAGACAGTCTCGCCGATGTGCGCGGTTTCGCGCTACTTAAAATACACAAGGCCCGGCTGCGTGACGGTTTTCATCGGCCCCTGCATCGCAAAAAAATCCGAGGCCAACGACAAGTCGATTCCCGACAACGCCGACTACGTTATGACTTACGGCGAGCTTCGCGCGATGATGCGGTCAAGGGACTTGGACTTTGAAGAGGCCGAGGCCGGCTACCAAGAGGCGTCAGTTTGGGGAAAGAGATTCGCGTCCAGCGGAGGAGTGGCCAACGCGGTTTTGGAATGCATGAAGGAGCGCGGCGAGGACGTTGAGGGAATCAAGCTTTTGCGCTGCGCGGGCGGAGACGAATGCAAGAAGGCTTTGACCCAGTTAAAGGCCGGCGTGTTGAAGGAAGACTTTATAGAAGGAATGATTTGTCCGGGCGGCTGCGTCGGAGGCCCTTCCCGCCACAAGACCGAGGCCGAAATTTCGCGCGCGAGGGAGACGCTTTTAAAGGGCGCGGACGGGCGAAAGGTTTTGGAAAATTTGAAAAGCTATCCGATGGACAAGTTTTCGATGAAGCGCGACGGGCGAATGGACTAGAAAAATTGCCTAGACTTTGATATAATAGAAAGATATGAACATCGCGCTCTTTACAGACTCTTACCTTCCCACAAAAAGCGGAATTGTCACCGTTGTGTTGCAGCATAGAAAAATTCTTGAGGATATGGGCCACCATGTTGTCGTCGTCACCGTCAACACAAAGGAAGAGGAAAAGGCCTTGGCCCAGCGCGACAAGGACGAAAACATTTTGCGCATCCGCTCCGTCCGCGGTGAATGGTTCGGCCTTCCTGACCAGTACGTAGGCTTTCCGCACGAAAAGAAAATCCTGAAATTTTTGGTAAAGCACAACGTTCAGCTGATACACTCGCACACAGAGTTTTTTGTGGCGCACGCGGCAAAGCTTTCCGGAAAAAAATTGCATATACCTGTAATCGCAACTACGCACACTCTTTGGGAAGACTTTTACAAATATTATCTTTTGGGCGGAAGGTTGATTCCTGTCCGCTTGATTAGAAGAATCGTAAAGCGCTTGTACAAAAAATTCTACGCCTTGATAAACGTTTCCCAAAAGGCGCGCGACTACTTTAAGATGCCATTCATGCTGCCAAACACGCCGTCGGCGATAATTCCAAACGCGCTTGACTCCGACTCCTTTTTGCAATGCTCGATTTCGGAAAAGGAAATTCAAGCCGTGCGAAAGCAGTGGGGAATCAAAAAAGACGACATTGTCTTTTTGTTTTTGGGCCGCGTTGTCGAAGAAAAGCGCGTCGAGGAATTGCTTGACGTTTGCATGCGCGTCATTCAAAAAAACGCAAAGATAAAAATTTTGTTTGTGGGAGCGGGGCCAGCCGTCCAAGCGTTGGAAAAAAAGTCGCGCGACGTCAGCGACCGGATTATTTTTACAGGCTACGTTCCGTGGACAGAAGTCCATTCCTACTACCAATTGGGCGACGTTTTCATCACGGCTTCTTTGTCAGAGATGCACTCGATGACGATTTTGGAAGCCTTGCAGTCGGGGCTTCCGATTGTCGCGCGACGCGACACCAGTTTTAGCGACACGATTTTTGAAGGAAAGAACGGCTATATGGCCGACAGCGACGAGGAAATGGACGCCTACATGTTGGACTTGGCGGAGGACAAAAAAAAGCGCGAGGCCTTTGGGGAATGCAGCAAAAAAGTGGCCAAGGGCTTTTCGCTTGAAGTTTACGGAAAGCGAACGGTGGCCTTTTACCAAAAGGTTTTGGACACCTTCCCCGAAAAAATCACCGACGAAGACTTGAAGGCCGCCGTTGACAGCGTCTGCCTTGATTAGCGCGAACAGCGGTATTATATGACAAAGGAGCGAATTATGGAAAAACTTGGAATCATCGGCGCTATGGAAGTGGAGAACAAAATCATTCTCGACGCGCTTAAAGCCGAAGGAAATGTTAAGGAAACAAAAGCCGGCGGAACTGTCTACTACGAAGGCGCGATTGGCGGAATGCGAATTGTTTTGGCAAGGAGCGGCGTCGGCAAAGTCAACGCGGCCCTTTGCGCTCAAAGAATGATTTTACAGTTTGGCGCGGACTTTATCGTAAACTCTGGAATCGCGGGCGCGATTGGAACGGGCCTTGGCGTTTTGGACGTGGTTCTTTCCAGCGACGCGGTTTATCACGACATGGACGCGAGCGCTTGGGGCTACAAGGTGGGCCAGGTTCCGCAAATGGACATCTATTCTTTTGAGGCCGACAAAAAAATGGTCGATGAAATCCAAGCGCTTTTTCCGACTTTGCCGGAAGCCAAGGGCCACAAGCTTGCGGTTGGCCGCGTCGCGTCGGGAGACCAATTCATCGCGGACAAGGAGTTAAAGGCCCGCATCGTTCAAAACGTAAATCCCCTTTGCGTTGAGATGGAAGGGGCGGCAGTCGCGCACGCTTGCGCTTTGAGCGGCGTTCCATTTGTGATTATTAGAACGCTTAGCGACATGGCCGACGACAATGAGGAAACGACATACACTTTTAACGAGGAGACCGCCGCGCATTTGAGCGGCGCGATTATGCTTGCGATTGTGCGCGCGCGGTCAGCGGCATTATAAGGAGGACAGAAATGAGCGAGGAGACGCAAAAAGGAGCTTTTGAAAGTTCTGCGGACGATTTGGACGAATTGTATCTTTACGAAGCCTACCGCGAAGGCGTGCACAGACTCCATTCAAGCGAATATCTTTTTGACTTTAAGACAGGAAAGTACCACGCCTTTAGCGTAGCCCGCACGACTCCAGGATTTTGGGAGAACGACGGAAAAATTTCCGACGCGCTTCCGGTGTTTCTTTCAAAGTTTGACAACGAAGATCCTTACAGGGCTTTGGTTCAAAAGCATTTGGACAGTGAATGGCTTAAGGAAACCTTGGCGGACGGCCATTTGGAAGAGTTTGACTACTGCCGAAAGATTGACGGCGTTGACCGCTGGTTTAGAATGGCCTTGACCGCCGTTTGCATGCAGCCTGGCGAAGAGGTTCGCTTTGTCGTGATCGCGACAACCGACATCACGGACCTTATCAGCGAGCGCGAAAAGATGAGCGAAGAGCTTACGATAACAAACGCCCGCCTTAAACGCGAGATGTCGATTTTGCGCGCCTTTAAGAACATTTACTTCCTTTCTTTTTCGATTGACATCAATTCCGAATTGGCGCACATCATCGAGGCTCCGGAAGACTACAAGGACTTTGTCGAAAAGGTGAACGGAGACTTGCGCCAAACTATCCAGATGATGTCGCAAAGTTTGGTCGCGCCGGAATACGCCGAAAGCTACGCAAAGTTTTTGGAACCCCGCGACATCGACAAGCGCCTGCCAAATTCCAATTTGCTGACTTATGACTTTTTCACAAAGACCGGAATGTGGTGCCGTTGCCATTTGATTGTCGTTTCAAAAGACAGAAACAATAAAATTGAGCTTATGATTTGCGCGACTCAAAACATTACAGAAGAAAAGGAAAAGGAAATTCGCCTTAAGCAAGCTTTGGCTGAGGCGAACGAAAAAAGATAATTATGGTTATTTCATCTATCGACTTAAAAGACGGACACGTCGTTCAGCTAAAGAACGGAAAGGATTTGGTCTTGCAGCGCGACGACGCGGACGCGCTTATCAATGACTTTAATTTTTACGGAGACGTCGCGGTCATCGACCTTGACGCCGCGATGGGCCACACTGACCTTAAGGGCAACACGGTCAACACGCCGCTCTTAAAAAGCCTTTTGCGAAAGGGCAACGTCAGGACCGGCGGCGGCGTTCGCAGCGTAAAGCGCGCGAGGGAATTGATCAGTCTTGGCGCCGAAAAAGTGATCGTCGGAAGCGCCGCTTTTAACAAAGACGCAAAGGGCCAGGACGACATTCTCAACAAAGAATTTTTGCAAGAGCTTTGCGGCGCGATCGGAAAGCAGCGCGTCATAATTTCCGTTGACAGCGTAAACGGAAAGATTGCCGTTCACGGCTGGAAAGAAACGCTCGACATACCTTTAGTCGCCGCCGCCAAAGCCGCCGAACAATATTGCTCGGAGCTTTTGTGGACTTGTGTTGAAAAAGAAGGCTGCATGCAGGGAACAAACATGCAGGCCGCCAAGGAATTGCGCGAGGCCGTTAAATGCAAGGTTGTCGTTGCCGGCGGCGTTTCAACCGTTCAAGAAATCGCGGAATTGGAAAAGCTTGGCTGCGACGTTCAGCTTGGAATGGCGCTTTACACCAACAAGGTTTCGCTAAAGGATTCCTTTATTGAATGTCTTGATTGGGAAAAGGTCGGCGGAATGCTTCCGGTAATCGCGCAAAGCGTGAACGGCCAAGTCTTGATGATGGGCTACGCAAACCGCGAGGCCTTTGAAAAAACATTCGCCACAAAAAAGCTTACATTCTGGAGCCGCACCCGCAACGTTCTGTGGACCAAGGGCGAGACGAGCGGCCACTTTTTGGAAGTCCAAAAATTGCGCGTCGACTGCGACCGCGACACGGTTTTGGCGACCGTCATTCCGCACGGAGGCGTTTGCCATACGGGAAGCTTTTCTTGCTTTGGAGCGGAAGCCGACGAAGCCTCCAGCCTTGAGCGCTTGTACCAAACAATCAGCGAACGATTCGCCAATCCCAAGCCCGGCTCTTACACCGCGACGCTTGACGCAAAAAGAGTCCGCGAAAAGGTCATGGAAGAAGCCGGCGAGTTGTGCGAGGCGCCAGACCGCGACGAGGCGATTTGGGAAGCCGCCGATTTGCTTTACTTTGTCAGCGTCTTGATGTACAAGGAAAAGGTTTCTTGGAAGGACGTTCTTGACGAGTTGGATCGCCGCCACAAGGAAAAATAAAATAAAAAAAAACTCCCGGTTGCGGTTGCGGCTGGCGAAACCGCTAAATTATCTCGTTTCCGTTGGAAACGAGGCCTCTAAAGGTATTGCAGTCGCGCATACGCGCTCCGCACGGCTCGTCGCTCTTGAGGTTAGCCTAGGCAAAATGATTGCCAGCGCTCGAGAGAGCGCAGTTGAATAAATTTCCTATAGCAAAACGGCGGGCTTGCCCGACGTAGTGTTTTCGCCAGCCGCACCGCTCCCTCGCGTTTTTTTCATTCTACATTTATTTGTCGTTTAAATGCGAATCGAGATTTCGCCGCTGGAAAGAGCGCGCTCGCTTCCGTCGTTTAGGCGGACAAGCAGGCGCGCTTTTTTGTCTATGCCTAGGACTGTGGCCGCGTAGGCGGAATTGTCGTCGCCGATTACGGGAAGAACCGTTATTGTTTTTCCTACGATAAATGAAAGCGCGGCGTATTCGTCCAGGGCGGCGCGGGTTTTGAAATCGTCGCCGAGAATGTCAAAAAGTTTTTGTGAAATGTCCTGCGCCAAGTCCAAGCGAATGTCGCCGGCCTGATTTTTGGCTTCCTCGCGATTGTTGGAGGCGCCAAAAGTGTCGGGCAGGACCGAGCCCGCGCGGCCTGCAATCTCCGCCGGGAAGTCGCTTGGATAAATGTTGATTCCAATCCCGATTGCCGCCGCGTCGATTTTTCCGTTCGGGCCTAGGTGGCCTTCCGCCAATATGCCGCAAACTTTTTTGCCAGACACGTAAACGTCGTTGACCCATTTTATTTTTGCGTCCGCTCCAAAAAATTCTTTTAGCGAGCGGCAAACTGCCACGGCGGCGCTTGCGGTCAACAGCGCGGGCTCTTGGATTTCTTTTTGAGGGGCGTAAATCGCGGTAAAGTAAACGCCGGTCTTGGCGGGAGAATAGAAGGCTCGCTTTAGGCGGCCGCGGCCTGAACTTTGTTCGTCGGCGGCAAGGACGGTTTGGTCAAGGCCGCTCAAGGCGGCCGCGCCTTTTTGGCCGGCACTTCCAAGCAGGCGCAGGGCCTCCGCGTTTGTTGAATCGATTTTTTTAAAGTGAATGAAGTTCATGGCGTTTTTACGCCGCGGCCGCTTTTATGTCTTGCAAGTCCTTGACTCGGGCGGCTAGGCGCTCATTTTTTTCCAAGCAGGGAAAAGCCGGTTGCGTCTGCGGTGAAAATAATTCCGTTTCCGTCTTTTGAAAAACAGGCAAGGTTGTTTATCGCTTCTATAATTTGGGCTGTTTTTTCGGTTGGGGCTAAAATTATGAGCATTTCTTTTTCAGGAACGATTTCCACTCCAAAAAATTTTGCGTCGCCCTCTTTTGCTGTTCCGCGTCCGTTAAGCACAGTGCCTCCGCTAGCTCCGGCTTTTCTTGCGGCGGCCATTGCGTCTTCGGCATAGCCCTTGTTCATGATGATATTGATCATTTGGAATTTTTCATTTGACATGGATTTTTCCTCCGCAGAAAGATTGTTTTTGCTTCCGCTTTTTATAAAGCATGGAACATTCAACGAAAATATTACTCCGCGATGTTGGCTTCGATTTTGACATTCGTCTTGAATCGCTTGTCGGACGGATTGTTCGGCGGATTCAGGCACGATGGTTAAAAGAATGTCTTTTGGAGTGTCTCCAAAGCCCAAGATTGAAAGGAGGCTGTTGCTTGAACTGCCTGTGGCTGGCAAAATTGTTCCTCCTGGGGAACCGGCTTTTTTTGCCGCTTGCCAAACGCTTTGAGTTTTTTCAACAGGGATGACGCTTATAATTTCTTTAAACACTACTTTGCCTCCTTGGAAGCGGCGCTCTTTTTTTGAGCTTGCTTGGCCTTGTAAATTATTCCCATTATTTGAATCGCGCTTAATGGCATCATGGCCACAAGAGCGATTACGCCAAAAGAGTCGGCCGGGTTTGTCGCGGCCGCGCCAATCGTGAAGGAAAGAATGAATGTGGAAGTAAGAGGGCCTGACGCGACTCCGCCTGAGTCAAAGGCGATTCCAGTCCAAAGGGACGGACAAAAAATCATCAGCGACATGCTGAGCGAATATCCGATTATTAAAATCCATTTGATGTTAAAGTTAAAGACATTTGCCAGCAATGAAATCGCTATGGCGATTGCCGTTCCCGCTGAAAGAAAAACTAATAGAGCCTTGCGTTTTATCGTTCCGCCTGAAACTTGTTCCACCTGTTCGCTCAAAACCCAAACCGCCGGTTCCGCGCAAACGATGACCGCGCCAAAAGCCACTCCTGTCAAAATCAATAGCAAAAGCCAAGCGCCTCCGCTTTGCATCGCTAAGTTTCCAAGAGTTTTTCCAAGCTCTTGGCCGGCGTCGCTAAAACCTCCGTTCACGCCTGTCAAAAAAATCGAAAGCCCGGCGTAGGCGTAAACAAAGCCGATGATAATGCGGATCGCTTGGCGGGCGCTCATCCTTAAAAGCGTCACTTGGAATATTATGAACAAGACAAAAAGCGGAGCGATTGCAAAAAGCGATTCCCGCAAAAAAATCGGAAGGACATTTATAAAGGGGACGAATGTTTGGGCAAAAAATCCGCTTGCGGACAATGCGTCTAGTTGGGTTTGCGCGATTTCTTGCGAAAGGTTTTGTGGCGCTCGCAAAAAGATTGAGTAGGCCAAGACGGCCATTACAGGGCCTATGCTTGCCGTTCCTGTAAGTCCAAAGGACGAGTCGTTTTGCTTTGACGAGCGAACTGCCGAAACGCCCAAGCCTAAGGACATTATAAATGGAACTGTCATTGGGCCTGTTGTGGCTCCGCCTGAGTCAAAGGCGATTGGCCAAAAGTTTTGCGGGGCGAAGAAGGCCAGCGCAAATAGCAAGGTGTAAAAGGCAAAGAAAAAAATCTTGATTGGAAAATTTAGGATGGTTCGCAGCAAGCCTAAAAGTAAAAAGATTCCTACGCCGCCAGCGATGGCGAAGGTAAAGACCAACTTGTTCACATAAGGAAAGATTTCTTTAACTTGGTCGGCAAAAACTTGTATGTCCGGCTCGGCGGCCGTCACGATAAAACCGATTGCAAAGGCGCAAGACAAGAGGAGCGGCAAATTCTTTTTAGCCAGCAAAGACGCTCCGCAACGTTCGCCCATGGGCTCTATTCCTATTCCAACGCCCATCAAAAATATTGTCAAGCCAAAAATCAATATCAAGCCGCCAAGCGCAAATCTGGTCAGCAAAGTTTTTTCCAACGGAACGACTGTCAGCCCCAACGCGAGAACGATTGCAATGACAGGAAAGACCGATTTTGCGGTTTCCTTGAATTTTGCGGCTATGTCCATTAAATTATCTTATTGTATTTCAGGCGTTTGCGCAAGCGCCGCGCTGTTTGAAAAAACGACAAAGGCTTCCTTGTCCGCCGCCTTTCGCTTGTAGCGATAAGAATGCGACAGCCAATCGGAAGCCTTTTTTTATGCGCAATTTAACTTTGCGGTCAGTCTGCTTTATTCAACTGTTTTGTCTACGATTTGGGCCTCTGGAGCGTTGTTTTTGATTGACTCGATGCCGTTTTTGACGCTTTGTTTTGTGGTGTAGCCTTCGCCGCTTGCAATGATCTCTCCGTTTGAAGCCTTTAGGCGGTAGCGGAATTCACCGGCTTTGTCCTTGTAGATTTCAAATTTTGGATTTGCGATTGTTTTATAGCCTTCCAAAGTTTGGTCTTCAATTTCTGCGACAGAGTTTTTGCGAACGCTCTCAATGCCGTTTTCCGCGCCTGCTTTTGACTCATAAACTTCTGAAGTTGCGATGATTTCGCCGTTTCCTGCAACCAAATTAAATTTAAAGCCGTTCTTTGCTTTGTCGATAATGAATTTTCCAGCCATGTAAGCCTCCTTGTAAAATGATGTACTTGGTATGATATTGTATGCTTGACGGTTTGTCAAGTTTTTTTAGAACTTGACAAACAGAAGACGCTCGGATTATAATATCTATGCTTTTTTAATTATGGGGGTGTGTATGACATCAATGAACAAAGAGATTAAGGAAATTCTTTCTCGCGTCGATGCGGCCGTAAAGGATTTGGAGAATATTGAAGATTCTAAAATTGACATTTTTGAAGATTTGGGTGTTTTGATTTCTGACGTGGCGCAGGTCCTTTTTGCAAAGAGCAACAAGGCAAAAGAACTCGAAAAGAAAGACGCAATCAACACAATTGTCGCTGTCCTTTCAAAAGTTGTAAATCTATAAGAGCGATCTTCTTAAGTTCCGTGCTTTTGTCGCTCTACAAAGATGATAGCGCAGGCGATGGCGAATAGAGGCGATAAGTTGGACAGAACGAAGGAAATAATAAAAACAAGCGTTATAGGAATAGCGGCCAACATAGCCTTGGCTTCCTTGAAGCTGGGTGTTGGCCTTAGTTCTGGTTCAACGTCTATAACGCTTGACGCTGTTAATAACTTAACTGACGCATTGGCTCCTCTGATAACGATTATCGGTGTAAAGATGTCGGCTAAAGATCCTAACAGGCGGCATCCTTATGGCTATGGCAGAATAGAGTGTCTTTCCACTATGGCCATAGGAATGGTTATCAGTTGTACGGGGTTGTTTTCGATAGTTGAATCGATCAAAAAGGTTGTTCATCCCGCGGTTCCAAATTACAGCGCTCTTGCGCTTGTAATAATAGGTGTGACCGTTGCCGCGCGCATGATTCTTGGTCTATACACAATAAAAGCGGGAAAAAAACTTGAGTCAGAGTCTCTTGTCGCTTCGGGAAAAGACGCGCTAAATGATTCTTTCATTTCAATTTCAACTATTGTGGTCGCCGTTGTCTTTATTTTAACAGGACTCAATGTAGAAGCTTTTTTAGGCCTGGTGTTTTCCATACTAATCCTTAAAGCGGGTTTGGAAACGCTTGATGTCACGGTCAGCAAAATTTTGGGCGAACGTGTTCCTGTAAAATTGTCAAAGGCTGTAAAAGAATCAATCAAAACGTTTCCAGAAGTTGACGGCGTATATTGCCTTGTCATACACGATTATGGAAGAGATCGGCTTTTGGGATCCGCGCACATTGAGGTCCCCGAGTCGTTGACGGCTTTGTATCTTGACTCGCTTGAACGGAGCATCGCCCAAAAAGTCTTGCAGGACACAGGAGTCAATCTTTCGGGAATAACGGTGTATGCGACAAACGGCAGAAGCCAAGAGGCGGCAAGTGACAAAAACAAAGTAAAAAGCGTTCTTTCCGAATATAAAGACGTCTTGCAGATGCATGGCTTTTATAAGGACAAGGTTGACATGGTTGTCAAGTTTGACATAGTGGTTGACTTTGACGCTCAAAATAAAAAGGCGCTGCGCGACGAGATTGCGCAAAGGGTCAAAAAACTCTTTCCAGAATATGACGTTTCCATCACTGTGGACTACGATTATTCTGAATGACGAGGAGAAAAAAATGAAATCAGAAGTTTTTAAACTTTCAAAAGATATAGGTTCGCTGACGGCCTTGCTGACAGAAACAAAGGACGCGGCGGAGCGCGCGAATCTTGATAAAAAGGAAGCGACGCGCCTTTCCCTGCTTGCGGAAGAACTTGTTGGAATGTTGCCTGAATTGCTTGGATTTTCCGACGGTTTTTTTTGGATTGAAAGCGAAGGAAAAAAGTTTGAGCTTCATGTTTCGCTTTGTCCCAATGAATTTCTTAATGCGGAAAAACGCAAGAAACTTATATCCGTTTCTTCCGACGGAAAAAATTCGGCGGCTGTCGGAGTTATGGCAAAAATAAAGCTTGCCGCGCAATTTATGCTTGCCGATTACCAGCAGGGCAGAATGAAAATTCCTGCCATATATGACGAGGTTTTAAAAGATGACAAAGACACATCGTCGGTTGTATGGTCATTGAATGATTATCAAGACAAGGCGCGCAAAGAAAAAGGGGAACATTGGGACGAACTTGAAAAATCAATAGTTTCCAACATCGCCGACAATGTGCTTGTCTATCTTCAGGGCGACAAAGTTGAAATCATTGTAAAAAAAGACTTTAAGCAATCCCGTTAATCTGAAGTTGAGTTCAAGAAGGCTGTAGAATTTTCCCTTGCTTTGATTTGCGCGTAAAATTCCCTTGAAAATTTTGAAAAAGCGCGCTAACATTGGCTTGTGGCAGTCCTTTATATTGTTGGAACGCCCATCGGCAACTTGGGCGACATCACTATGCGAGCGTTGGAAACGTTCCGCTCCGTTGACTTGGTGGCGGCGGAAGACACGCGGCATACGTTGGAACTGCTGACGCACTTTGAGATACGAAAGCCGATGCTTTCTTGCCGGGCCCAAAACGAGGACGTCGCGGCCGGCAAAATCATAGAGGCGTTAAAAAAAGGCCAGAACGTGGCCTACGCCAGCGACGCTGGAACGCCGGGAATCAGCGACCCTGGCTCTGTTTTGGCCTATAAGGTAAGGCAGGCCGGTTTTGACGTGGTTCCGATACCGGGCCCCAGCGCCTTTGCGACTTTGGTTAGCGTTGCCGGGCCTGGCGGAAAGACTTTGGTTTTTGAAGGCTTTCTTTCGCCAAGCCCCGGAAAGCGGCGCAAGCGTTTGCGGGAGCTTTTGGAGGCGCAAAAGGCCTTTGTTTTGTACGAATCGCCGTTCAGAATTGTAAAATTGTTGGCGGATATTGCCGATATTGACAGTGAGCGGAGAGTTGTTGTCGGCCGCGAGCTTACCAAGCTCCACGAGGAGATTGTGGACGGCCCGGCGGCTCAAGTAAGGGACGATTTTGCGGCGAGGCAGTCCATAAAGGGCGAATTTGCCGTTTTTGTCGCCGGAATTTTGAAAGGACGCCAGTCAGATGACGAGTGATAGTGGAAAAAACGCTATTGCCAGTGGTCCGCGTGAGCGGACACGTAGATATTACAACTAGCAAAAGCAAAATTTCTTGTTTTTCTGCAAAAAAAACAAGAAATTTTGCTAAACTTGCCGCTGGAAAAGGCCGATAATTTTAGTAAGAAGGCTTAAAACGCCCCCAAAAGGGCTTTTTTAAGGCAACCATAAAATTGTTAGAGGTGCAATATGAGAATAGATCAAATTGGAGGAATCAATCCTCTCAACAACGTTCAGAACACAAAGCGAACGCAGAACGCCGGCAGCGTAAAATCGGCTCCCGACTCAATTTCTGTATCCGCTGAAGCCAAGGAGATGGCCGAAGCCTACTACCTCAAAGGCATCGCCGACGAGACTCCTGACGTTCGCGCTGATTTGGTTGCCCAAATCAAAGAAAAGATTAAGGACGCCAATTATCTCAATCCGCAGACAATTAGCGCCACAGCCGACCGAATCATGCAGGCTTACGGAATATAATCCAAAAGCCTAAGGCTTTAGACTGAATTTGATAATTAAGGCGGAATTTGCGTTCCGCCTTTTTTTATAGATTGTCGGGTTGCGCTCGGCAATGACAGGAACGGGAAAAAATGGCAGATTTTATATTTAAAGTTTCGCCCAACATCGTTTTGGGCTCGTATTCGCTTAGCCGCCTTGGCCAGTTTGCCGGCGAAATTGGAAAAAAATTCATGGTCATTCTTGACCCGATGCTTCGCGAAGTTGGAATCGCCGAAAAAGTCACAAAGTCTTTGGACGACCACAGCATAGAATATTTTGTCTTTGAGGAATTGAGCGACGGCGCCGCCACAAAAACAATCGAGCAAGCCTTGACTTTGGCCCGCCAGGCCCATGTTCACGGAGTCATCGGAATCGGCGGAAACAAGGTGCTTAACGTTTCAAAAGCGGTTTGCGCCCTTTACTACGAAAGCCACGACTTGTACGAATTTGTCGAGGGCGCCGTTCCCGGAGTCGCGCCGCTTCCCTTGATTTGCGTTCCGACTACAATCAGAAGCCCTTACTTGTTCTCAACATTTACGCCGGTCGTGGACTCGCGCTCAAAGTCTACAAAAATCATCAAAAGCAAAAACTCAATTTGCAAGCTGGCGGTCTTTGACACAAACTTGACTGTCTCGCTTACCGAAAACCAAATCGCTTCGATGGCGCTTGAAGTTTTGTGCCTGGCCACCGAGGCCTACCTTTCTCCGCGCGCGTCCTTCTTTAGCGACATGGTTGCCGAAAAAGCGGTGGAGCTTACAGGCTACGGCCGCGACGGCGCTCCAAGCTTGATGATCACCACGCCCAGCGAAGTTTTGCTTAGCCAGGGCGGCTGCATGGCGGGCTTGGCGTCCTCCATCGCCTCGCAGGGAGCGGCCACGCTTTTGGCTTTGAGCATAAACACAAAGTTCAAGATTTCGCAATCGCTTGTAACGGCGATTTTGTTCCCCTATATTATCGAAGACCACGCCAAGTTCAAGGGCGAGCGCATCGCCCGCCTTGCAAAGATTTTGCGCGCGGCTCCTGAGACCGCCACGGTGGAAGAAGCTTGCGCGGCCTACGCCGAAAACATCCGCGAGCGAATCGCCAAGGCGAACCTTCCGGCGCGCCTTAAGGACTTGTCGCTTAGCGTGGACGAGTTGACCTTGGCCGCCGAAGACGCGGGACAATTGGACATGGTCAACTACCTTCCGCGCAGCATGACAAGCGACGACTTGTTTGACTTAATCAAGCTGGCATATTAGCTTGTAAAGCGGCGCGACCTCAACTCGGAGAAAGTCGCAGGCGGCGCCGTTTGTAAAGCTGGGCCAGTCTTGCAAGTAAATTTTTTCGCCTTCCTTTAATTCTTGGATTTCCAACTCGTATTGGCCTGGCTCAAAGCGCCGCGCCGCCAATTGCCATGGAACGCTGTTTCCGCAGAACAAGTTGTCGGCGACAAGGCGGCCGTCTTTGTAAAGGCGAGCGTAGGAGCCCTTGTAATAAATGTCGATGAGCGCATCGTCAAGCGCGGGAAGGCCTTCCTGGCCAATAACGCCGCCTTGTGAATTGCCTTCCTGGCCAATAACGCCGCCGCGCGCGGTTGGCGAACCATTGGCGTTGGACGCGCCCGCCTCCTTTTGGTCTTTCCCGCAATTGTGTTGGCCGATTGTTAGCGCGTAGAATTTTTTACCGGCCTCTTGCCTTGCGCTTGGCGTTACGCTGATTGCCGGCGCGGCGCTTTTTGGGCTTGCGTCCGATTGCGCGGCGTACTTGGTCAGCGGACCGCAAGCGCTTTTTGGCCAGCCCGAGGCGGCGGGAAGTTCCGGGTAGGAAAAAAATTCAGCGAAAGCCTTTTTTTCGCCGCGCAGGGAGACGGCCGCGCCGTCGTCTGCAATCTCGCCGTCAAAAATTACAAGATATTCTTTTGGGCCGCGCCGGATTTTGTAGGCGTTCAATGCCTGCTCGCGGCTAAGCAAAATTACTCGCGCGCTTGTGGGCCGCTTGCCCTCCTTAAAGTTAAAGCTGGCCGAAGCGGCGGCGGCTTCTTTGGCTTGCGAAACGTTTGGCGCGTAAAAAACATAGTCGCCGTTTATCTTGCAAAGGGGCGTGGCGGTCGCCGTTTCTAGAATCGCGTCGCCGACTTTCATGTTGAAGGGAAGGAAAAAATAGTCGCCGTCCTTTACGTCAAGGGGGCCGAATTTTATCGGCGCGGCTTTTTGGCCTTGCGACGCTTCCGCCGGAACTTCCATCGTCACGCCCTTGTGTTCCGCCTGCTTTTGGTGTCGCACGTAATTATTCACGAAAAGATAGCCCGCCGCGCCGTTCGCTCCGGCGCCGCCATCTTGCGCGACGCGGAAGGAGTGGCGAAGGTTTTTTGTGTCGGCGGGGTCCAGAGGATTCTTTGCCGGAATCACGCTTTTCATTTTGCAAAAGTCTTCCCCAAAGTCCGCGGCAAAAAGCGCGTAAAGCTTTAGCTCCTTGTAGGTCGGGCTGATTTGTCCGTATTCGCGGACGGGCGCGAAAAAGTCGTAGCTTTTTTCGCACAGGTCGTTGAGGGAGCCGGTGGCCTTGCTTTCTTGCAGCGTCGAAAGCTTTCCGTCGGGATTTGTTCCGCCGTGGTACATGTAGTAGCCCAAAAGGTTGGCGCCGCTTGCCATCTTTACAAGCGAGCAGGCGCCGATGTCGGCGCTTGTCGGAACAGTTCGCCGCAAGAAAGTCGGTTCAAGGCCGCCGCCAAGTTCCGCCGTAACGTATGGAAATTTGGACGGGTCAAAAGTGATTCCGTGGCCAAAGCCGTAGTCGCTTCCGATGTTGTGGTCGTTGCGCTCGTAGGTGATGACGTAGTTTCCGCTTGGCTCGATTTCCGTTGGCCGCTGGTCCCAGGGCGCGTCGACGTAGCCGCCCATCACAGGAAGCATTCCCGCCGTGACCGCGCCGCCCCATCCGGTGGCCGTCCACAAGGGAACGTCAAAGCCAATTTCCTTGGCCATCGCCTGGAGCGTTTTCATGTGGCGCTCGCCTTCTTCGCCGGTCAAGCCGCCACAATGGCCAAACTCGTTTTCTATTTGAACGCCGATTATCGGACCGCCGTCCTTTAGTTGAAGGCCCTTTGCTTGCTCGAAAATTTTTTCGTAAAAGCGGCGGACTTCAGCAAGGTAGGCGGCGTCGTTCGTTCTGACCTTGTAATTATGCTGCAGCCAGTCGGGAAAGCCTCCGTTCCTGACTTCCGCGTGGCTCCAAGGACCGATTCGCAAAATCATGTAAAGGCCGCATTCCTTTATTTGCTGGACAAAGGCGCGCAAGTCTTTTTGGCCGCTCCAATCCCAAACGCCTTTTTCTTCCTCGTGGTGAATCCAAATCACGTATGACGAAACGATGTTAACGCCGCCGGCCTTCATCTTTAAAAGCGACTCGCGCCAAAATTTTTGTGGGTAGCGCGAATAGTGGAACTCTCCCATAATCGGGAACCAAGCCTGGCCGTTCTTTGTCAAAAAGTCGGGCGTGTAAGAAAAGCTTTCGTCATACATAATTTGCTTCCTCCTGGCGTTATGTTGAACAGGCGGCCGCGCGCAGTCACAGGCGTGAATGGCATTTTGGCCGCGTTTTGCTCAACCGGTTGAGCAATTTTTAGTTTACAGCGTGTTTTTCCATTTGTCAAGGTCCGCTCGCGTTTTTGCGCGCAAGATTGCAATGTTTTGTTCGAGCGCTTTCGCCGCGTCTTGCAGACGCTGCCGGGTTGTGATAGAATGTTCCGCATGGAATTTGAAACGCTTATCGACAATATAATGGATTCGTACAGCGCTTTGGGCGGAATAAACCGCAGCGGGGCCGAAAACCTTCCAAACCGCGCGAATGTCGTGACGGCCCTCAGCGACTTGCAGGCCTTGATTTTTCCGGGCTTTAAGTACGACGAGCAGTTGGACAGCGAGAACCTTCGCTATATTGTCGCAAAGCACGTGAACCGCGTCATTTCAATCCTTACGCCCGAAATCCAAAAGGCGCTTTTGCGGGCGCTTTCGCAAAAAAACGGCGGCTGCGACGAAAGGCGGCTTGAGGAACAGGCCGAAAATTTCAAGAATTCCCACTGCTACAAGCTGGCGCAAAAAACCGTCGAGGCCCTTATCGCCGCCATTCCCGGCTTGCGCGCGACGATTAAAAAGGACGCCGCCGCCATCACCGCCGGAGACCCGGCCGCGCGCTCGCTTGGCGAGGTCATTTTGTCGTACCCCGGCTTGGAGGCGATAATCGTTTACCGCATCGCGCATTTTCTTTACAAGGCCGGCGTTCCGACAATTCCGCGAATCATGACCGAACACACGCACGGAAAAACCGGAATCGACATCCACCCGGGCGCGGAAATCGGCGAATCCTTCTTTATCGACCACGGAACCGGAATCGTAATCGGCGAAACGACCGTAATCGGAAACAACGTAAAATTGTACCAAGGCGTTACGCTGGGCGCGCTCAGCCTTCAAAAGGA
>ODAI010131271.1_pt1 | contig 18655 bp, 18 predicted proteins | sample 1539321 | NCBI WGS metagenome assembly ODAI01 (sample SAMN02144231, study PRJEB22623) | gut metagenome | biome: sheep rumen | host: Ovis aries | place: New Zealand
CATGCCTGTTGCCACGCTCCTTGAAAGCTACGATTTTTCAGGGAAGACGATTCTTCCATTCTGCTCCCACGGCGGAGGCAGGTTCGGGCAGAGCATCACCGCCATTTCAAAACTCGCCCCGAATGCGAAAATCGGCGACGGCCTTTCCGTGCACTATTCGGGCGGCTCGTCACTTTCAAAAGATGTAGAAAAATGGCTGAAAAAATGCGGAATAAAATAGGAGAGAAAAAGTGAACTTTGAGGCTGTTATCGTAGGCGTATCTTCCCTCGTCATCATCGGAGCCTTCCACCCGATTGTCATCAAGGCGGAATATCACTTTTCGTCGCGGTGCTGGTGGGCATTTGCTTTGGCGGGAACCGGCTTCTTGCTGACTGCCCTGCTCACGCAGGGGCTTTTGGCCTACATTCTCGCGCTCGTTGGCTCGACTTGCCTTTGGAGCATAGTCGAACTCTTCCATCAGGAAAAACGCGTTGAAAAAGGCTGGTTTCCAAAGAATCCGAAAAGAGCACAAAAGGAAAATCACGATGATTAAGACACAGAAACTACGTATTCCGCTCGACATCACGATGACCGCGCTTTCCGTAATCCTTATGGGAGGCACGGTTCTTTTTTCCAATGACAAGGTGCATCAGATTTTGGGTATGGCACTGCTTGCGCTTTGGGCGGTGCACATCGCGCTGAACAGAAAGTGGTATGGAGCGGTTCTCAAGGGAAAGTACAATCCCTACCGCATCATGCAGACCGTGGTGAACTTCGGAATCCTGCTGTGCGCAATCCTGCTTGCCGTGAGCGGCATGATGATGGCCTGGTTCGTCCCCGAAACGGTCAGCGTTCCCCTCGGCTTCGCACGGACAGCACACCTGGTAAGTTCCCACTGGTACTACATCTTCATGTGCGCCCATTTGGGAATGCATGTAGGGATGATTGCAAATAAGATTAGGCTCAGCCGTACCCAGCAAAAATGTAGTTCTAGCGTTCAGCAAAAATGTCATTCCCGTGCTCCGACACGGGAATCTTCTGGCAAAGAGATTATCGGTTCAAGCCCGATAATGACCGACACTCCAAACAAAGCAAAGGCGATTGCTGCAAAAGTTCTTCTGGCCCTGGTCTGTGTCTATGGAATCTATGCGTTTATTGTACGCGGTGTGGGAAAATACATGTTCTTGCGACAGCAGTTTTTCTTTTTGGATTTGGAAAAGGGCTATCTGATTTTTGCCTTGGATTATCTTTCAATTCTTGTTTTGATTGCCACTGCGTCCTACTGGCTTGGAAAAGCGCTCAGAGCATGGAACAGCGGACACAAGGAATGAGCGGAGAATCGGAACCTACACGCTCTCGAACATATCGGGGAATTTGTGGTGTGTTCATTGCTCTGCACCTTCTTCTATTCCGAAAAGAGCCAGTCCAGCACATCATTGGAAAGTCCTATCCTGCATGTCTCATAGTGGTCGGCACTCTTTCAAAAGATGTGGAAAAATGGCTGGGAAATACAGGAGCGAAATAAAAATCCCTCTTGAAGTTTTCTTCTCTTCATGTTATTTTCTCTTCATAAGTAACAAGGGAGTAGCTGGCAGCGCAAAAAGCTGTAACATCATTTCGTCACCACGGGAATCACTTCCCCGGAATATGTTCTAATGTAGCGAGACTTTTACTGCAAATTTTTATGTTTGTAGGGAAAGTCTCTTTTTTTTCTGCGAACGAATTTCTGGAGGAAATATGATTTTTCTGAATGTGGTGATTCTGCTCTTTGCTTTTGTGGCCTTGGTCAAAGGGGCGGATATTTTTGTGGACGGAAGCGCAGCTTTGGCCCGCTTTTTCAAAATTCCTTCTATTGTGATAGGACTTACTGTTGTTGCTCTGGGGACCAGTATGCCCGAACTTGCCGTAAGTACCAGCGCGGCTCTCGCAGGCGCAAATGAAATTGCCCTTTCAAATGTGGTCGGCTCAAATATCTTTAATCTTCTTGTAGTCCTTGGCTTGTGTGCTGTCATTCATCCTGTTCCTGTAGAAAATGGAATCCTAAAACGGGATTTTCCTATTACTCTTTTTTCCACAATTCTCGTTCTGCTGGCAAGCACCGCTTCATCCCTTTTTAACGGGAATTTTCTTTCCCTTCCTATGAGTGCTGATTCAGGACTCCTTTCCCGCTGGCTTGGAATAATCCTTCTCCTTCTTTTTGTGACTTACATCGTATATCTCATTTTTGACGCAAAAAGTCATCCCGCAGAAGAAAATGACGGAAAAATGCTTCCCTTGTGGAAATGTCTTCTTCTGATTGCTCTTGGACTGATTCTGATTATCGCGGGAGGAAAAGCCGTCGTCTACAGTGCGCAGAATATCGCCCGCTTCTTTGGCATGAGCGAAACCCTCATTGGCCTTACAATCGTCGCAATCGGAACATCCCTTCCTGAGCTTGTCACTTCAATCGTAGCCGCCAGAAAAGGCGAAGTTTCCCTTGCCGTGGGAAATGTTCTGGGCTCAAATATCTTCAACTTGCTTTTTATTCTGGGAGTGTCGGCTGCAATCAATCCGGTCTGTATGAATGTGGCTTCAATTTATGATTTGGGGATTTTAATTTTCGTGAGTTTACTGGCATGGATTTTTTCAATTACTAAGCGTCAGATTGGGCGGCTGGAAGGAATCGTCATGCTCTTCTGCTACGCCGCCTCAATGACTTTCGCAATTATCCGGTAATTCGGATTTTCTGGAGGAAATATGAATTTTGGGAATGTGATTTTCGCCCTTTTTAACTTCGCAGGAAGTCTCTGCCTTCTTTTGTTCGGAATGAAGCTTATGAGCGACGGAATTCAAAAGTCTGCCGGTGCGAGGATTCAGGGCGTTCTGGGCTTTATGACAAAAAACCGCTTTTTAGGACTCCTCACTGGCTGTATTCTTACTATGGTGATTCAGTCATCGGGAGTAACCACGGTAATGGTCGTCTCCTTTGTGAATGCCGCCCTTATGACTCTGGAACAGTCGGTGGCAGTTATTTTCGGAGCCAACATCGGAACCACCGTTACGGCTTGGATTGTCTCCCTCTTCGGCTTTGACTTTAAGGTTTCGGCCTTTGCCATCCCGATTTTTGCCTTGGGCTACATCCTTTCGGTAATCAGTCATCATCGCTACGCAAACATGGGGCTTGCGGTCATGGGCTTTTCCCTGCTTTTCATCGCCTTGGGCTGGCTTTCTGAGGCAATTTCCCTTAATTCTGAAAACATGTCCTTCCTGACAAAGATTCAAGCTCTTGGCTTCTGGAGCTACCCAATCGCGGTCTGTATAGGAATTATTGCCACTGCCCTGATTCATTCATCTTCTGCCATGACTGCCATTATTATCGCCATGGCCTACAACGGACTTTTGACCTGGAATTTTTCCGCCGCCCTCGTAATCGGAAGCAACATCGGCTCAACGGTGGATTCAATCATGGCTTCTTTCGGGGCAAAGACAAATGCCCGCAGGGCTTCCCTTGTTCATGTGCTTTTTAACTGTACCACGGCTCTGCTCGCGCTGATTTTCCTGCCATATCTTACCCGCCTCGTGGATTTCATTACGCCGGGCAAGGCAGAAAGCGCTATAGTTTATCACATCGCAATGCTTCACACCCTTTTTAATCTTTTTGGAACGCTTATTTTTCTCCCCTTTACAAAACAGCTTGCATCCCTTACAGAAAAACTTATTGCTGACAAAAAAGAAGAAATCCCGGAGCATTATTCTTTTCCTTTCAATGAATATGCCGTCCGTGAATCGGCGGTTATCCCCCTCATGCAGCTTCATACTGAAATCAAGACAATGGCCGACTACACAGTGGAAATGTTCGACAGCATTCAGAGGGGCTTTTCCGACAAAAAGGCTTTTCTTTCAGGAGAATACGAGAAAATCGAAAAGAGGGAGGCTTACCTTGACGAGATGAAAGAGCAGCTGACCGCATTTTTGGTGCGCTGCCACAGCCTTGAAGTTACGGAAGAGCTTTTCTCTCAAATGCAGACGCTTATTTCGATTGTCGAGGAACTTGAAAATCTTTCTGACGAATGCCTTTCCCTTGCAGTTTACATCAAGAGAGCAGAAGAAAAGAATCTTTCTGTTCCTAAGGAAGACAAAGAGCGACTTCTTCCATATATTGAGCTTGTCCGTCAGCTTTTGTACTTTGTTTACCGCCACATCGGGGACGAATTGACGACCAGCCAGCATGATTTTGCCAACAGCCTTGAAGAAATGATTGATTCAGAACGGACAGAACTGAAACGCCTGGCCCGCCACCGACTTGAGCAAGGGAAGAATGTAAAAGCCGAGCTTTTGTACATCGATATAGTGCGTAAAATCGAAAAGATGGGCGACAATTGCTTTTCCATCGCGGGGATAATCACGAGACGATAAAAGCTGCGACTATGCACGGCAATGACCCAAATTGCCGCCCGGAAATCGCCAAAAAAATCGACATTTCGAAAAAAACTTATCACCCTCTGCACCTCTGTCGTTATATCAGAATATTTTCTTTATTTTACAAAAAAAATCCTCAAAAACTATAGACCATATCGAAGAATTCCTTTATATTCGCTTTTACAACATTATTATTTTTTGCTGCTAGCAAGCTTTTTGACTTGCGGAATCACAGTTTTAGGTGGTATTTCATGTTCAATCGTGAGGACTACATTTCTGATTCAGAATGGAATCGATTTCTTGAGTTTTCAAAGGATTTGAAGACTCCGAATGTTGTGATTAATCTCAAACAGATTAAGTACAATTTTATTAAACTGCGTGATTCGTTCCCCTACGCGCATATTTATTACGCAATCAAGTCGAATCCGGGTGAACCTGTCTTAAAAATGCTTGCCGAGCTGGGCTCAAATTTCGATGTCGCTTCCCGCTATGAGCTTGATAAAATCATGGCTTTAGGTGTGGACGGTGACCGTCTCTCTTACGGAAACACAATCAAAAAAGCCCGTGACATCAAATATTTCTACGAAAAAGGCGTGCGCATGTTCGCCACTGATTCAAAGGATGACCTCAAGGCAATCGCCGAGAACGCTCCAGGAAGCCGCATTTATGTGCGCATGTTAATGGAAAACACCCAGAGTGCAGACTGGCCTCTTTCCCGCAAATTCGGCTGCCACCCGGACATGGCTTACGATTTGCTTGTTATGGCCAGAGACTTGGGGCTCACTCCTTATGGCGTTTCTTTCCATGTAGGAAGCCAGCAGCGCGATATCGGAGCCTGGAACGACGCAATCGCAAAAGCTTCATATCTCTTCTCATCTCTTGAAGAAGAAGAAGGCATTCGTCTTTCAATGATTAACATGGGCGGTGGCTTTCCGGCTCACTACATCCAGCCAGCCAACGAACTTGAAACTTACGCCTCAGAAATCACCCGCTACCTGCACGATGACTTCGGAGACGAAATCCCTATGATTATCTTGGAGCCAGGCCGCTCTTTGGTGGGCGACTGCGGAATTCTTACCAGCGAAGTAATCCTCGTAAGCCGCAAGAACAACACGGCCCTGCAGCGATGGGTCTATCAGGATTCTGGAAAATTCAACGGTCTTATCGAAACTCTGGATGAAGCCGTAAAATATCCGGTCATTTCTTCAAAGGATGGTCCCGGAGTAAAAGAAGGGGAAGTAATTCTGGCCGGCCCCACCTGCGACAGCGCGGATATCATGTACGAGGACATCAAATACAAGCTGCCCCTCTCCCTTAAAGCAGGTGACAAGCTCTACTGGCTCACCACGGGGGCCTACACCAGCACCTACGCCAGCGTAGAGTTCAACGGCTTCCCGCCAATAAAGACTTACTTCATGTAGTGTTTAATTGAAAACTTTTGCCAGCCGCTCCAGTGCCTCCTGTAAAAGCGGGCGGGGAGTGGCTATATTTATCCTCTGATAATTTTCGCCCTCGCTTCCGAACATGGTTCCCCGGTCAAGCCAGACTTTCGCCTTATTCACGATGATGTCGTCAAGCTGGGCGTCGCTGTAGCCGTATGCCGAAAAATCAAGCCAGATTAAATATGTGCCCTCAGGCTCAATCAAGCGCACGCGGGGGAGCCTTTCTTTGAGGAAATTGCGCAAGAAGGCAAGATTTTCTGCCAGATGCGCTTTGAGGGCGGTCAGCCATTCTTTTCCATTTTCGTAGGCGGCCTGTGCGGCGACAAAGCCCATGAGACTTGGCTCATCATAGCCGGTTTTATCCCGCTCGTCGTGGAATTTTTTCTTCAGCGCGGGATTTTGGATAAAATTCGTGGAGAATTGCAGTCCTGCCAGATTGAAAGTTTTGCTGGCAGAGGTTGAAACCACGCAGTTCCATGCCGCTTCTTTTGAAATCGTCGAATAAACTATGTGCTTGTGGGGCGGAATTATAAAATCATTGTGAATTTCGTCCGCAAAGACGATGACATTGTGGCGCAGGCATATTTCAGAAAGCTTTGTAAGCTCCTCTCGCGTCCAGACCCTGCTCACAGGATTGTGGGGGCTGCAGAGAATGAAAAGTTTTACCTGATTGTCTATGATTTTCTGCTCGAAGTCGGCGAAATCAATCTGCCACTTGCCGTCTTTTTCAAAGAGAGAAGATGTTACCAGCTTGCGTTTGTTTGCCTCAATCATGTTCTTGAAGGGATAATAGACTGGCGTTTGAATGAGCACGGCCTCGCCTTCGTTGCTAAAAGCCTTGATTGCGCAGGCAATGGCAAAAACTACTCCAGGAGTTGTGACAATCCAGCGGCGTTCTATGTCAAAATCATGCTCTTCTTTCATCCATTTTGCCACGGCATCGTAAAAACGCTGGTCGGGGACGGAATAGCCGAAAATGCCGTGATTGATTTTTTCGTGCAGGGCTTCAAGAATCGCCGGAGCGGTGGGAAAGTCCATGTCGGCGACCCAAAGTGAAAGCACGTCGGCGGGTTTCCCTCGCGCGACGGCAAGATCATATTTTATGGCGTTGGTGTTTTTGCGGTCGGTGATTTTGTTAAAATTGTAAGTCATCTGAGTCTCCTGAAAAATAAAACCTAGTGAATTGCTAGGTAATAGTTTATCCTGATTTTACCTATTTGGTCAATGGGGAAAAGTGGGCTCAGATGATTTTCCCTTAATTCATTTTGACGAATTCATAACCAGCTTCTTCGATTGCGGCTTTGACTTTTCCTTCATCGACGCTTGCTCCGTCTTTAAGGATGACGATTGCCTTTTTCTGCTCGTGGCTTGCACTCGCTGACTCTACGCCATCCAAGGCTTCCAGGGCTTTTTTCACATGCATTTCGCAGTGCTGGCACATCATTCCATTGATTTCGATTGTTTTTTCCATTTTTGACTCCTTATGGTTAATTTTGTTTTTTTGCATTTTGAAAAAATTGAGGCGGAGGGCGTTTGTGACCACGCAGAAACTTGAAAGGCTCATTGCCGCCGCCCCGAACATGGGATTGAGTTTCCAGCCTAAAGCCGCCGTAAAGACTCCAGCCGCAAGGGGAATTCCAATCACATTGTAGAAGAAAGCCCAGAAAAGGTTTTCGTGAATGTTTTTCAGCGTTGCCCGGCTCAAGCGGATTGCAGCCGGCACATCTGAAAGACGGCTTTTCATCAAAACGATGTCCGCCGCGTCGATTGCCACATCAGTTCCCGCTCCGATGGCGATTCCAATGTCAGCGCGGGTAAGGGCTGGCGCGTCGTTGATTCCATCTCCCACCATGGCAACACTGCCGTTTTCCTGCAAATCCCGGATTACGCTTTCCTTTCCGTCGGGGAGAACGCCTGCAATCACTTGGTCAAGTCCGGCCTGCTTTCCGATTGCCTGAGCTGTTTTTTCATTGTCTCCAGTGAGCATGACCACGCGGATTCCCATTTCCTGCAATTCTTTTACGGCACGGGGGCTGTCGGCCTTGATTGTGTCCGCCACTGCGATTATGCCGAGGATTTTTCCGTCACAGGCAAAAAAGAGAGGCGTTTTGCCTGATTCTGCAAGGGCTGCCGCTTTTTCTTCCATTGTCATTCCGGCGAAAGTCGGAAGCTCCTTTTGCATTTCTTTTATGAAATCCAGCTTTCCCCCGGCAAGAATTTTTCCGTCCAGCCTTGCTTTAAGTCCCTTTCCGCTCAAAGCCTCAAAATCAGTCACATCTTTTGCCCTGAGATTTTTTTCTTCTGCTTTCTGAACGATTGCTTTTGCCAAGGGATGCTCGCTCTTTTTTTCAAGGGCATAGGAAAGAGACAGAAGTTCTTCCTCGCTCACGCCTTCTGCAGGAAAAATATCCGTAACGCGGGGAGAGCCTTCTGTAATCGTGCCGGTTTTGTCCAGTGCGACGATGTTGATTTTTCCCGCCGCTTCAAGGCTTGCCGAAGTTTTGAACAAAATGCCGTTTCTGGCTCCCATGCCGTTTCCCACCATGATTGCCACCGGGGTGGCAAGTCCCAAAGCACAGGGGCAGCTGATTACGAGAACCGCCACCGCACGAGTGAGGCTTGTTCCAACATCGGCTCCCAAAAGCGACCAGACGATGAATGTAAGAATGGCAATGGAAATCACAAAAGGAACGAAAATGCCAGAAACCTTGTCGGCGATTTTTGCAATGGGGGCTTTTGTTGCCGCCGCGTCGCTTACCATCTGAATAATCTGAGAAAGAGTCGTGTCTTCGCCCACCCGCACGGCCTGACATTTTAAAAATCCAGAAGTGTTGGTCGTGGCAGCCGAAACCTTGTCCCCAGCCGCCTTATCCACAGGAATGCTTTCGCCTGTGAGGGCAGATTCGTTTACCGCGCTGCTTCCTTCAAGCACGATTCCGTCCACTGGAATATTCTCGCCGGGGCGCACAAGGAAAATGTCTCCTTTTTTAACGCTTTCAATGGGAACGGTCTTTTCTTCGCCATTTTCGACAATGACCGCTGTTTTGGGTGCGAGCTTCATCAGCCCTTTTAAGGCATCGGTCGTCCTTCCCTTTGATTTTGCCTCCAGAGTTTTTCCCACGGTAATCAGGGTGAGAATCATGGCCGCAGTCTCAAAATAAAATTCGTGCATGTAATTCATGACGGCTTCTTCATTCCCGGCGACAACTGCGCTTGTCATGGCAAAAATAGCCCAGGTGCTGTAAATAAAAGCCGAGGCCGAGCCTAGGGCCACCAGAGTATCCATGTTGGGCGCCCTGTGCAAAAGGGATTTAAATCCGCTCACAAAGAATTTCTGGTTTATAATCATGACGATTGCAGAAAGCAAAAGCTGAACCAGGCCCATTGCCACATGATTTCCGTCGAAAAAAGAAGGCAGCGGCCAATTCCACATGCTATGGCCCATGGAAAAATAGAGGAGCGGAATCAAAAATAAAATAGAAGAAAGAAGCCTTTTTATGAGGATGGGGCTTTCCAGGTCGCGAAGACTGTCTTCGGCACTTGCAGACTTCCCGCTTTGCCCGCCAAAGCCGCTTGAAGTGCGTGAAGAAGAATCCGATTTTGCCTGAGATTTTAGGCTTGCTCCGTAGCCCGCATTTACCACGGCTTCAATAATTGCCTCGTCGCTGGCATTTCCTTCGATTCCCATGGAATTTGTAAGAAGACTCACCGAGCAAGAGGAAACTCCCGCCACCTTTGAGACCGCCTTTTCCACACGAGCCGAACAAGCCGCGCAGCTCATTCCTGTGACATTAAATTGCTTCATAATTTTCCCTGACTGTTTCTTTTATAAATATAATAAAAATTATCCGAGAAAAAAAGTAACTTTGTCACATAAGAGAATAATTATCCTATTGCCTGCTCTAAATCCTGAATCAAATCTTCTGAGTTTTCAATACCCACGCTCAGGCGCAAGAGGGTATTCGTGATTCCCCTGGCATTTCGCTCTTCTTCGGGCACATCCACATGGGTTTGGGTGGCGGGATAGGTAATCAGGGTGTCCACTCCGCCAAGACTTTCGGCAAAGTGAATGACTTTTACGCTTTTTAAGACCCGCTCCACGGTTTCTACGGAATCCACATAGAAAGAAATCATGCTGCCAAAGCCTTTTGCCTGTTTTTTGCTGATTTCATAGCCCTTGCTTTGGGGAAGGCCGGGGAAGAGGATTCCTTTGACACGGGGATTTTTCTGCAGGGCGGCGACGATTTTGAGGGCGTTTTCACAGTGACGCTCCATGCGGACGGCCAGAGTTTTGATTCCCCGAACGAGAAGGAAGGAGTCAAAGGCGGGAAGGGCAGAGCCTGTGGTTTTCGTGATGATTTCAAGATTTTCGGCGATTTTTTTATTGTTGGTGGTGACAAAGCCTGCCAGCGTGTCGTTGTGACCGCAGAGGAATTTTGTTCCGCTCTGGACAACTATGTCTGCTCCGAGGGAAAGGGGATGCTGCAAATATGGCGTGAGGAAGGTGTTGTCTACTATTAAAAGAGCGCCGATTGAGCGGGCATATTCTGCCGTGAGGGCAATGTCCGTGACTTTCATCAGGGGATTTCCCGGAGTCTCGACGAAGATGATTTTCGTGTTCTCCTTTTTTGCCGCCTTGATGTTTGATAGTTCGGAAGTGTCGGTGTAGCTGGTCTCAAAGCCAAGTTTTTGCCCGATTGTGTTTAAAAATCGCTCCGTGCCGCCATAAAGGTCGTCCGAGCAGATGACATGAAAGACCTGGCCTTTTTTTTCGTTCAGGATGATTGCGTCGAAAAGCGCTGTGATTGCCGCAAGCCCGCAGTTGAAGGCAAAACCGAATTCCGCTCCGTCCAGACTTGCGACGAGTTTTTCAAGATGGTCTCTCGTCGGGTTTTTGAGCCGGGAATAATCGTAACCCGTGGATTTTCCCAGTTCCGGGTGAGCGAATGTCGCTGACTGGTAGATGGGAAGGGCGATTGCGCCGGTTTTGTCGTTTGCCTCGTAATCTGGCTTTCCTGTGACACAAAGAGTGTCGATTTTGTATTCAGCCATTTAATATCTCCAGAATGCCCGCATGGATGCGGGATAAATGTAAGGAGAGAAAATTCTGTTTGCCGTCAGGTGAACAGAATTTTCTCGTGCGAATCAAAATTACACGGAAGTAATTTTGATTCGTTAGATACAATAGTCGTAGCCGTTGAACTGACGGTTTTTTTCGGCGATATGCTCCAGTGTGTTTGAATCCACGAAATTGTTGATTACATCGTTGAATTCATTCCAAAAATCATCGTTGCCCACGGAACTGAGAGTGTTTGATTCGCTTGGGGAGCGGGGATTTAAATCTCCTTCCATTGCCCGAAGAATTTCTCCCACCGTGTAGTCCTCTGCTTTTTTTGCCAGCTTGTAGCCGCCGTTGTTTCCCCTAAGACCGATTACAAGCCCTGACTTACTGAGCTGAATGAGAATCTGCTCCAGATATTTTGTGGAAAGATTATGACGGTGGGAAAGAAGCTTGAGGGGAATGAATTTATCCTGCTCGCTTTCGGCAAGTTCCGTCATGATGAGAAGCGCGTACTGTCCTTTTGTCGAAATTTTTAGCATTTGATCCTTCCTGTTGAAAATAAAACCTATCTTTTAACTAGGTAATAATCATAATAACAGATTTAACCTAGTTTTGCAATAGGTAAAAATTTTACAACTACCCATTGACATAGTAGGTAATAATCATAATAATACGATTACCTATTGAATAACTAGGTAATTATAAAAAAGGGGTACGTGCAATGGCAAAGAAACTCAGACAGATAGCGATTTACGGAAAGGGCGGAATCGGAAAATCCACCACCACTCAGAATCTTACGGCAGGACTTCTGGAACTTGGAAAAAAAGTTCTGGTAGTCGGCTGTGACCCGAAGGCAGACTCAACACGACTTTTGCTGGGCGGTCTTCATCAGAAAACAGTTTTGGATACAATCCGCGACAACAAGACTGAAATCCAGCTGGAAGATTTGCAGAAAATCGGATTTAAGGGCGTTCGCTGCGTTGAGTCGGGAGGACCGGAGCCGGGAGTTGGTTGCGCAGGACGGGGAATCATCACTTCTATTTCAATGCTGGAGAATCTTGGCGCATATACGGAAGATTTGGACTATGTTTTCTATGATGTTTTGGGTGATGTCGTCTGTGGTGGATTTGCAATGCCAATCCGAGAGGGCAAGGCTCAGGAAATCTACATCGTCGCTTCTGGTGAGATGATGGCTTTGTATGCGGCAAATAACATCTGTAAGGGTATTGCCCGCTATGCTGAGCGGGGAGACGTGCGATTGGGCGGAATCATCTGTAACAGCCGAAACGTTGACCGCGAGCTTGATTTACTCCGTGCCTTCACGAAAGAGCTTAACACCCAGCTCATTTACTTCGTGCCGCGAAACAACATCGTTCAGCAGGCGGAAATCCGAAAGAAGACCGTAATTGAATATGCTCCTGAAAGCTCACAGGCTCAGGTTTACCGGAATTTGGCCCAGGCAATCGATGAGAACACGAATTTCACGATTCCGACACCAATCACCCAGGAACGCCTTGAGGAAATCCTCATTGAGAACGGCATGATGGAGCCGGAAGGAAACTACTCAATCTAAATAAAATCTCTTATCCGATACTTTACGCCGAGCTTTTGACATAAGGCCCGGCTTTTTTCGTCTCCTACAAAAGAGCGACTGCCTCAATCTCGACCAGCGCGTTTTTTGGCAAGGCGGCGACTTCAAAGCAACTGCGGGCAGGTTTTGAGATGAAATATTTTTCGTAGACAGTGTTAAAGGCTGCAAAGTCGGCGATGTTTTTCAGAAAGCAGGTAGTTTTGACGACTTTTGAAAAGTCCGTGCCGGCGTCCTTTAAGATTTCACCAAGATTTTTGATGGCCTGTTCGGCTTCTTGCTCAATTCCGCTTCCTTCGATTGCGCCAGTCTCAGGGTTCAGCGGAATCTGGCCTGAGGTGTAGACAAAGCCGTTCGCGACGATTGCCTGTGAGTAGGGGCCGATAGCCTCTGGGGCGGATTTTGTTTCGATTGTTTTCATTTGTTGTGGTCTCCTTATTACCTATTGACAAAATAGGTTATTTTAATGTAGTTTGTCAAGAATTTATGACGCTCTGGCAGATAAATATGCCTTCGCGTGGGCGGACAGTGCACAGGAGTAAAAAAATGAGCAAATTACTGGATTCAATCAAAAAGACTGGTGTGTTTTTCGTGGCAACGGCGGACGGGAATGAGCCTCATGTCAGACCGTTCGGTGCAGTCGAAGAAATTGACGGCAAAATCTACCTCGTGACGGGGAACAAAAAAGCTGTTTTCCGTCAGTTCATCGCAAACCCGAAAATCGAATTCGCCGGAATTTACGAGGACGGCTCGTGGATTCGCGTTTCGGGAAGAGTTCGCAGGACAGACGACATCAAACTCAAAGAAAAATACCTTGAACTTCGACCGACATTGCAGAAAATCTACAAAGCCGATGACGGCATTTTCGAGGTCTTTGAGCTCGGCGAGCCGGTCGGCTACATTTATAGCGGAACGAATGTAACAAAAATCGAGGGGTAAACCCTGACTTTTTTTCAATGATATTTTAATCAGTGCCTTGTGCGGACTGCTGAAAGACTGTAACAGCCTCCTTAATGGAAAAGTCTTTCGACAGTCCGTTTTTTCTTTTCGGCTTTTCCATAAAAAAATCTTATAACTCTCATAAAAAAATTGTATTAGGCATAAGTTTTGAAATTTTATATACCTACTATGTCGATAGGTTTTAAGCCTACGAGGAGGTATTTATGAAAAAAAATCTTTTGAAAATCGCTTCTGTTGCCCTTTCTCTTGCTTTGGCTTTTGGTATGCTTTCCTGCAAAAAAGAAAAATCTGATGTAAAGACTGTCATCGTCGGCACAGGCTCGGACAGCAAGCTTTACTGTTATCTGGACGAAAAAGGAGAGCTTGCGGGCTTTGAGATTGATGTAATGAAGGCGATTGGCGAGCTTTTGCCCCAGTACAAATTTGAATTTCAGACCTTCGACTTTAAGAACATTCTTCTGGCTCTTTCTGCGGGAAAAATCGACATCGGAGCGCACATGTACGAGTCTAATCCTGAACGGCGAAAGAATTATCTTTTCACTGATTTGGGCTACAACGACTTCTCAAAATACATAGTCGTTTTGAAAGAGAACAAGGATGTTCAGTCTCTCAAGGATTTGGTGGGAAAGACGGCTCAGGCTTCCACCGGCTCTGCCACGGGCGCGATTCTGCAGCACTGGAACGAAGACCACCCCAATGAGAAAATTAACGCCGTTTTGACCAGCGCGCTCACGAATGAGCAGGTCGTTGCGGCTATGAAAAACGGCACTTACGACGCCTTTTTCTCGAATATTCCCAGCTTCAACCTTCTTCAAAAAGAATACGGTGGAATTTTCCGCCTTGTGGAAGAGCCGATTTCCACAAGTGCCTCATATTTCATCTTCAATTTGGACAACCCTGAGCTTAAAAAAGATGTTGACGGCGCTCTGAAACAGCTGATTGATTCGGGTGAACTTGCAAAAATCGCAATCCGTGATTTGGGTTCAGATACGACCCAGAATATCAACAAGTAGCCTATGAGTGATTTGTTTTCTTGGAAGCGTTTGGTTCAAAATTTCCCGGTTCTGATTGTTAAATTGCCGGTAACTTTTGAGATTGTCGCAGTCGCCTTTAGTCTGGGATTTTTCCTTGCCCTTCTGATTGCGACTGCCAGAATCAAAAAAATTCCCCTGCTTGACCAGATTCTGACCATTTTCATCTCCTTTGAGCGGGGAACGCCTCTTTTGGTTCAGATGCTGGTGGTCTACTATGCCTTTCCCATTGTGCTTCACTCGCTTTTCGGAATCGATTCAAGGCGGTGGGAAAAAATCATCTTCGTGGATCTGGCTTTGATTCTGAATCAGGGAGTATTTTTGGGTGAGATTTTCCGAGGAGCAATCTGCTCGATTCCAAAAGGTCAGAGGGAGGCGGCCATTGCCTGCGGACTGAGCGAGTTTAACGCTTTTGTGCGGATTGTTCTTCCCCAGGCAGTGAGGGTTGCCCTTCCTTCTACAGGAATCACGCTTATCGGCCTTTTTCAGGAGACTTCCCTTGTCTTTATGATTGGCGTGATTGACATCATAGGGCGGGCCAGTGCTCTTGGGGCTACGACGGGGCACAGCCTTGAAAGTTATGTGATTATCGCCGTGATTTTCGTTCTTATAAATTTCATTCTTACGGCAATCACAACGAAAATCGACAAAAAATTGACTTTCGGCAGTCAGTCTGTGAGAGTGGGGGCAGTATGAAATTCAGTTTTGAGTATTTGTGGAAGTGCCTGCTTTCGGGCGTAGTCTATATTCCAGTCACGCTGCGCCTTGCCCTGATTCCCCTTTTTATCGCGCTTTTTTTAGGCACGCTGATTGCATTGGCGAGGATTTTCAAAGTTCCCGTGGTAGAGAAAGTCTTCAAAGGTTTTGTGGCAGTCTATTCGGGAATCCCGCTGATGATTACGCTTTTGATTTTTCATCTGATTTACCTGAGCTGCTTCAAGCCGGGAAAAAACGGAACGATGATGCTGGCCTACTTTACATTCACTTTGAGCAGGACGATTTTGGTGAGCGAGTCAGTGCGGGGTGCCTTTCTTTCGATTCCAAAAGGTCAGTATGAGGCTGCGTTTTCCTGCGGTTTTTCAACCTTTCAGACTTTGAGAAAAATCATAATTCCTCAGGTGATTCCTGTCGCCCTTCCAAATCTTACCAACAACACGCTTGGAGCCATCAAAAACACTTCGATTGTCCTTGTTCTTGGTCTGGTGGATGTCCTGAACGGCTCCACGATTCCCTGCGCTGACACTTACAGCTATGTGGCTGCGGCAATCATTTACTGGGCGATAAATGCGGTGGTCGAATTCTTTCTGGTTCGGCTGGAAAAGCATTTTTCGAAGAAAAGGTAGGGAAAAATGATAAAAATTGAGCATGTGAAAAAGAATTTCGGACATCTTGAAGTCCTGCATGATGTCTCGCTTACTGTTGATGACGGAAATGTCGTGGTGATTTTAGGGCCGAGCGGAAGCGGAAAAACGACTCTTCTCCGTTCGATAAATTTCTTGGAGAGGGCGGACAAAGGCAGTCTTACGATTGGCGACACCAGAGTAGATTTGCACGGCGCAAAGAAAAAAGATGTGCTTTCGGTCAGAAGAAAAACGGCCATGGTCTTTCAGAATTACAATCTCTTTGCCAACAAGACCGCCCTTGAAAACATCGTGGAGGCTCTTGTAACAGGCCACGGCCTTCCAAAGGCAGCTGCGATTGAACGGGCAAAGCTGGAGCTTAAAAAAGTGGGACTTAGTGACAAAGAAAATTATTATCCCAGCCAGCTTTCTGGCGGTCAGCAGCAGCGGGTGGGAATCGCGAGGGCGGTGGCCTTGGATGCGGAGGTGATTCTCTTCGATGAGCCGACCAGCGCCCTTGACCCGGAGCTCGTGGGTGAAACTCTCGCCTTGATTAAGCAGGTCGCGAAGGAAGGACACACCATGATTGTCGTGACCCATGAAATGAGCTTTGCCGAGGAAGTGGCGGACAAGGTGTTTTTTATGGACGGCGGTTACGTGGTGGAAGAAGGAAGTCCAAGGGAGATTTTTTATTATCCGAAAGAAGAGAGGACGAAGCAGTTTTTGCGCAGGATTCTTCCTCCCAGCGACTTGTCGGCCGCTCTGTAATATTTATTTGGTGAACATCTACGGTCAGCCGCCCAGCTCTGACATCACTCTTCGTGAAGACGAACAATATTTTAAACCGCAAACCGGCTTGACTGGTTTGTCGGCTTTGAAAATTATGTTATATGATTATTACATTATATCGGAAACATTAGGGAAAACTCACTTCCTTCCCCGATTTTGCTTTTTACGCTGACTTTTGCATTGTGATATTTTGCGCCGTGCTTTACGATTGAAAGACCAAGCCCTGTGCCTGTGGTTCGCACGCTTTTTGTGTCTTTTGCTCGGCTCTTGTCTATCCTGTAAAAACGCTCAAAAATCCTCTCCTGCTGATTTTCGGAGATTCCTATCCCTGTGTCTTTGACAAGAAGTTTTAAGTAAGGCTTTTCCCTCTCTACCTTTTCGATTTTAACGAACACTTTTCCGTTTTCTTTGTTGTATTTGATTGCGTTTTCCACAAGATTAAAAATCATCTCTTGAATGACCGTCGGAACGCCCTTTATGCAATCTTTCGTGAGGCTTTCAAGCTCAATCGAAACATTTTTTCTCTGCGCAAAGATTTTCAAAGATTTGATTACGTCGCGGCAGATTTCTTCTATGCAGATTTCTTCTTTTTCCATCGTGATTGACTCTTCGTCGAGTTTCGAGAGTTTTAGAATGTCGTTCACAAGAAGAATCAGTCTCTGGCTTTCATTGTAAATATCTTGTGAGAAATTGCGCATCGTTTTTTCGTCAACACTGCCGCTTTTCATAATCTCTGCAAAGCCTGAAATGCTTGTCAAAGGCGTTTTTAGCTCATGGCTAACATTCGCGGAAAACTGACGGCGGATTTCTTCGCGCTGCTTTTTCTCAAAGTTTTCGTCGCTAATCCGCTTTATGAAGGGCTTGAACTCACTGAATGTTTCGTTTTTCTCAGGATTGTCAAAGTCGATTTTTTCAATTGAATCTGCGATTTTTTTTGAAAGGCTAGACGCTGCCACGCCCGAAATAATCAGCGCAAGTAAGAGAAGACACAAAAGCGGCTGACTTAAAGCGAAAATAAGAACGCCCGACGTGTATTGCTGGCAGGAAATGCGAAGAACCGTGCCATTTTGGAGTTTTTTTGCAAAGTAAAGCGTCTTTTTTAGCATTGTCGAAGAATAGCGCGAAACTTTTGCAGAGCCTTTTTCCATCGCCTCGATGAACTCTGCTCTTGAAGCGTGATTTTCCATTTTGGCGGGATTTGTTTGATTGTCAAAAATCACTTTGCCCCGAAAATCAATAATAGTGATTCTGTTTTCGGTTTTCACGTCCGTAAAGTTTGGCAAAAGCGAAAGATAATCGCATTCGTTTTCAAGTTCCGAAAAAATCTGATTTTCAAAATACTTGTAAAAGGAGTCGATGAAAATCACCGCACAGGCAAAGTAAACCGCCACGCCAACTAGCATTGTGTTTATAAAAATTCGTAAAGTCAATGATTTGATTTTCATTTTCTGTCTCCAATAATCGAAAAAATGGGCCGTTCTGCAATAAGACAGAGTATTGGCACCGCTTCATTCTATATCAATTATATCAATACAGATTATAGTTTAAAAATGTTAGATTTTGGGGATGGAAGTGTTAAATCTGGGTTAAATTTTTCGGAATGATAGTATAGCAGGGGGGGCTACAATCTGCCAGAAGGTAGTCAAGGATTGTCTCGCCCTCGTCCGTCTGACGGATTTTTTCATTTGAAAATTTAAAATAGAGACTGGAAAGAGTTTTTTCCAGTCTCCAAGCCTAAAAGTAACTTTTTGCTAATTACGCATAAAAAAAGGAAGACTGCATTAAAATCTAGTCTTTTACCACTTTAGTAATCGCTGCCATTTTTTTGTATATATCTGTGTTGTCATAAAAACCGGCAAAATCATTCTGCCCTACCCCCAGGGCAAAGACCGGAACCGGGAGGCCGGTATGACTATTTGAAGTCCAGCCAAGGCCAGATTTTGCATTTAAGATGTGGGTGATGGTAATGGTCAAAGGTTCATAAGTTCCGTACATATCGTATTCTTCCTGATTTCTGCCCGTATCATTTTTAATGGTTTTCTCGTAGGCCTTTTTGATTCTGCCA